>Ga0213869_10000083_pt1 | contig 73931 bp, 60 predicted proteins | sample PICome_10_FD_160083 | JGI IMG/M metagenome (GOLD analysis project Ga0213869, IMG submission 160083) | Coastal seawater microbial communities near Pivers Island, North Carolina, United States - PICO132 | ecosystem: Environmental > Aquatic > Marine > Coastal | place: USA: North Carolina... | reverse complement strand
AACAGAGCAGTTAAGCCCATTAGCGCCGATGGTACTACACTTGTGGAAGAGTAGGTCACCGCCTTTTTTAATTAAACCCCCACAGCAATGTGGGGGTTTTTTTTATGCATAAATCTAACCATGTGTTTTTAGATTTAATATTAGTGGCTTAATTTCAACCTTAAAGAGATAAAAATAGTATCTATATATTGCTGTATATAAGTTAGTCAACACTATCCTTTATTGCTAAATGCTTTTGTGTTGGTTTTGTATCTAGTATAATGTGGGATTTGGACAGATCTACGTTGGTTGCGGAGCAACCAAAGACCAATAGAACTATCGCTGTTTTGTTTAAATTTTTGCCAAATCAATAGAGTAAAAATATCATTAATCACTTTAAAAGTTCGTTCTAGTCCGTATTTTGACACCCCGCTTTGCCTAGCATTATGCCGTATTGCTACTTGGGTTATTCGTGCATCATTCAGTCGCGCCAATAAGCAAATAAAGCGGTGCATTCCTTTGTGTAAAGGTAAATTTTTAGCCGTCTTTTTTGTTATTACTTTGAGAGCGCAGCCGTGGTCTTTAATGTCAATTTTGGTTAGTTTACGAATCAAGGTGTTTGCTAGATTTGAAGGTATAGTTTTCCAAAACGAATCTTGTCGTTTTGTTCTGATTCCCGAGACAATATCCCACTGTTCATTATGCGCTTTATCAATTAGTTTTGGAATATCAGCTGGATCGTTCTGTAGGTCTCCATCGATTGTTACGATATAATTTCCCTCAGCCTGATCAATTCCTAATGCCAAAGCCATGCTTTGACCATAGTTGTATTTTAGTCTTAGTATCACACAATGGCTATGGGTGAGTAGTTTTAATTGCTCAAAAGTATCATCTGTTGAGCCGTCATCGACTAAGATAAGCTCGTATTCAAATTGATTTAACGCTTGCTCTATAGCGCCTACCAAAGGTCGTACATTTTTGGCTTCGTTAAATAAAGGGACTACGACGGAAAGCAAGCCATAATCTGTAGTGGAATCGCACATCAACCTAAGTTTGTTTTAGGCGTACAAAGTAAGTAAAATTTTGCTTCGCTTTTTAATCTTTAAGTACCGCTCTTGAAATTATAATTTTTTGAATTTCAGATGTACCTTCATAAATTTGAGTAATTTTAGCATCCCGCATTAAACGCTCTACATGGTAGTCTTTTACAAAGCCATTTCCGCCATGTATTTGTACTGCTTCGACCGTATGTTGCATTGCCACTTTGGAAGCATATAATTTGGCCATTGCACTCGATGTATCATACTTATTTCCTATGTCTTTATCCCTGGCTGCTTTGTATACTAACAGCCTTGCCGCTTCAATATCTGTAGCCATTTCTGCTAACTTAAATGCAATAGCTTGGTGGTTGCTTATCTCGGTTCCAAATGCGTTCCGTTCTTTTGAATATTTCAGAGATAATTCGTATGCTCCAGCTGCAATTCCAAGTGCCTGAGCAGCGATACCAATGCGTCCTCCAGATAAGGTTTTCATAGCGAATTTGAATCCAAAGCCGTCTTCACCTAAACGGTTTTCTTTAGGTATTTTAACGTCATTAAATTGCAAGGTATGCGTATCGCTTCCGCGAATTCCAAGCTTATTTTCTTTTGGACCTACTTCAAAACCAGTCATGCCCCGCTCCAATATAAATGCATTAATGCCTTTATGGCCTTTATTTCGGTCGGTTTGTGCAACGACTAAGTATATTTGTGCTCGACCACCATTTGTAATCCAATTTTTTGTACCATTTAATAGATAATAATCACCTTTGTCTATAGCGGTAGTGCTTTGAGAGGTAGCGTCGCTACCTGCTTCCGGCTCACTTAAACAAAATGCTCCTATCCATTCACCAGCTGCCAATTTGGGTAAGTATTTTTCTTTTTGTGCGTCGCTACCATAGGCTTCTAAGCCATAACAAACAAGTGAGTTATTGACAGAAACCATAACACTTGCTGAAGCATCAACTTTGGATAATTCTTCCATGATAAGAGCATAAGTAAGTGTATCCATACCGCTGCCCCCATATTTTGGTGATACCATGATCCCCATAAATCCTAATGCTCCCATTTTTTTTACTAAATTGTCAGGAAACTCCTGCGCTTCATCCCGTGCGATGACTCCAGGAAGGAGTTCTGTTTGGGTAAACTCTCGTGCGGCCTCTCGCACCATGATTTGTTCATCTGATAGGTTAAAGTGCATAAAAATAAAATTTAATTATTCTTAAAAATGTCCTACAAATATAGTCGAATATTAGAATATTATCAATTTAGAGATCTATTTTTAATTATATGACAATAATTACTTACAATACTATTGGTGTGATGTCCGGGACCTCCTTGGATGGTATTGACCTTTGCTGGGCTGAGTTTTCAAAAAAAGAGGCTTGGTCTTTTCGTATTTTAGCCTCAGAAACACTGGTGTATTCTGAAGATATGAAAGCGCGATTGAGTACTTCAATTGCACTAAAAGCCGATCAATTAAATGAATTGAATAGTGATTATACAACGTATTTAGGTTGTGAAATAAATAATTTTATTCAAAAATACAGCATTATAAATTTAGATGCTGTTTGCAGTCATGGACATACTGTTTTTCACCAACCTGAAAAGGGGCTTACATTACAAATTGGCAACCTACCCCAATTAGCAGATTATATTCAACAGACCCTTGTTTGTGATTTTCGTACTCAGGACGTAGCTATGGGTGGGCAGGGCGCGCCCTTAGTTCCTGTTGGCGATGCATTCCTATTTTCGAAATATGATTTTTGCTTAAATCTAGGAGGCTTTGCTAATATTTCATTTCAAAAACAGCACCATCGCCTTGCTTTTGATATTTGCCCAGCAAATCTTCCTCTAAATCATTATGTTAAATCTTTGGGTTTTGCATATGACGAAGGTGGTGAGTTGGCTGCTCAAGGAACTTTAAATGAGCCGCTTTTAGCCGCCCTGAATGGACTTGATTTTTACAAAAAACAACCTCCTAAATCCCTTGGACTGGAGTGGCTAAAATGTGAAGTTTATCCACTTTTAGATCAATCCAGTATAGATACAAATTCAATACTTAGAACTCTAGTAGAACACACCGCAATACAAATTTCTAACACATTAAAACAGAATAAATTGAGTAAAGGACTATACACAGGAGGTGGTGTACTCAATACTTTTTTGATGGCACGCATTGAGGCTCATCTAGGTTACAAAATCCAAGTTTCTGATCTCGATTTAGTACATTATAAAGAGGCGTTAATTTTTGGATTTTTAGGGGTTTTGAAACTCCGTAATGAAGTCAATTGCCTACAAAGTGTCACAGGTGCAAGTCAAGACCACAGTAGTGGCGAAATTTATTTACCTACTAAATATTAAATGCCTAAAATGTTTTATTATATTTGTGAGCATCTTAAAAAAATAATTGGTTTAACTTTATTATTCCCCTAGCTTTTACATTATGGATACCATTATCATCTCTGTCTTTGTTGCTGGATATTTAGCCATCACCCTAGAACATAGCTTAAAAATTGACAAACTCATTCCTGCCCTTATTATGATGGCCATCAGCTGGGCATTTATTTCCTTTGGAATTGATGATTTTGATGCATGGTTTGATTCTTCAAAGCATGCGCTGCTAAATAATTTTGAGTTTCTTAATCATGATGATAAAATGCATATTCTGGAGGAGAGTTTACTTCATCACTTAGGCAAAACGGCCGAGATTTTAGTTTTTCTTCTGGGTGCAATGACTATAGTCGAAATTATTGCCTATTTCAATGGTTTTGCTACAATTAAGAATTTTATTAAAACAAAAAAGAAAATAAACTTACTTTGGATTTTTTGTTCACTTGCTTTTGTTTTATCTGCTATAATAGATAATCTTACTGCCACAATTGTTTTGATTTCTTTGCTTCAAAAACTTGTTAAAGACCGCAATATTCGATTGTGGTTTGCAGGTCTTATTGTGATCTCGGCTAACGCTGGTGGTGCGTTTTCGCCTATTGGAGATGTGACAACCACTATGTTGTGGATTGCTGATAAGGTGTCCACACCGCTTTTGTTTGGTTATTTATTGTTGCCCTCACTGGCATGCATGTTACTGCCCACATTTTTGGCATCCAGACTTTCTGTTTTTAAAGGCAATTTAGAAGTCGATCAAGGCCAAGACCTAGCCCCAGGGCGCTTCAGTAGCACCATGCTTTATTTAGGGCTTGCAGCAATTATATTTGTTCCAATTTTCAAAATGGTTACCCATTTACCACCCTATGTTGGAATGATGCTTTCTTTGGGTGTTGTGGCTGTTTTTGCCGAAATTTATAGCTCAGCGAAATTTAGTCTAGAAGCATTAGAAAATAAAGTCCATGTTAGTCCAGTACACTATTCATTATCTAAAATAGAATTACCCAGTATCTTATTTTTCTTGGGAATTTTAATGGCCGTCGCTGCCTTGGAATCCTTAGGTATTTTGTTTGGTTTTGCCGATTGGCTAAAAGAATCGACTCCTCACATAGGTTCTGAAGTTGCTGGTGCTCAAGTTTCAGATTTGGTAGTACTGCTTCTAGGTGTTTGTTCCGCAGTTATAGACAATGTGCCTCTTGTGGCTGCCTCTTTGGGAATGTTTTCTGAACCTGCCGATAATATTTTATGGCATTTCATTGCCTATTCTGCTGGTACAGGCGGAAGTATGCTAATCATTGGTTCGGCTGCTGGTGTAGTTGCCATGGGAATGGAGAAAATCAACTTTTTCTGGTATTTGAAAAAGATATCCTGGCTTGCTTTTGTTGGATTCATTGCAGGGGCATTGGTTTTTTTCTTTACAAGAACCTTATTCTAAACATACGTTTTCTTTAAGGACAACGTTAAACATCATATATGATTACACATTTAATTATGAATTTGAGTATGTTACAAACCCAATCGGTTCCCCTCACAGAACCTGAATCTGTAGAAAAAACATTATCAATTATTGAATTAATTAAAAGTGGAGGTACAGCTGGTCAACTAATTATCGCTCTGCTTTTTGTCTTATTGATAGTAGCGCTTTATATTTATTTTGAACGTTTATTTACTATAAAATCTGCGTCCAAAGTTGATCCGAATTTTATGAATGAAATTAAGGATCATGTGAGCAGTGGAAAAATTGAAGCTGCAAAACTTTTGTGTGCTCAGGAAAACTCACCTGTTTCACGTTTGATTCAAAAGGGAATATCTCGCATAGGTCGCCCTTTGGCTGATATCAATTCAGCCATTGAAAATGCAGGGCGATTGGAGGTTTATTCTCTTGAAAAAAATGTAAGTGTATTGGCGACAATTTCTGGTGCAGCTCCTATGATTGGTTTTTTAGGGACTGTAATCGGGATGATCCTTTCCATTTTTGAAATTGCTAACTCTGGAGGACAAATCGATATCAAACTTTTGGCTGACGGCCTTTACACTGCCATGACGACTACTGTTGCTGGTCTTCTTGTTGGAATTGTTGCTTACATTGCTTTTAATCACTTGGTAAGTCGGACCAATAAAGTCGTGTATAACATGGAAGCCAACTCCGTTGAGTTTTTAGACCTTCTTAACGAGCCAACACACTAATGAATATTCGCGGAAGAAATAAAATCACTCCCGAATTCAATATGTCCTCCATGACGGACATTGTTTTCTTGTTATTGATTTTCTTTATGTTAGCTTCAACATTGGTCACTACAAACGCCATAGATATTCTATTGCCCAAAGCCGCTGGAAAAACAGAAAATAAAAAAGCAGTTTCGGTCAGTATTAAAAAAGACCTTTCGTATTTCATTGACCAAAGGCAGGTCAGCGATACTCAATTGGAAACAGAACTCATCTCTGTATTGATAGCAGAACAAGCACCAACACTCATTTTACGTGCAGAAAAATCTGTTCCGGTAGAAAATGTTGTTCGGGTTATGGATATTGCTAACCGTAATAAGTTTAAAGTCATTTTAGCGGTAAAACCCAATTAAGATGAAGTATTTTAGAACCAAACAAGAACGCCACTCAGCACGACTTACGGCGCTGATCGCTCTTCTATTGATTCTATTACTCTTTGTTGTAGGACCGCCTTATATGGATCCTCCTGAAGAATACGGCGTAGCGGTAAATTTTGGCACTACCGATTTTGGAAGTGGTACTAAGCAAACCCAAACACCCACCCCTACAAACAATGAAGATATTCCCGAACCCAATGAAACTAAAACAGCTGTAGCCTCGGAGTCTATTTCAAATAGTACTGAGGAGGTATTAACTTCAGATGAAGAAGCGGCTATAGCAGTAAAGAAAGTAGATCAAGAAGCCTTAAAAAAGCAAGTTGAGGAAGAAGCAAAAGCTAAAGCAGATGCCGAGCGTATTCGAAAGGAAAATGAAGCGAAAGAACGCAAGAAAAAGGCTTTAGACGACCTAATGGGGGGGATTGGAGCCGACAACGGAAACACCTCTGGATCAGAAGGCGATGACGATATTATTGGTGATAAAGGTCAGCTCAACGGGGACCCTTACGCGCCGAGCTATTTTGGTAGTCCTGGTAGTGGTACTGGAGGTGTTGGTTATGGGCTTAATGGGCGCGGTACTCCCACAAAAAATAAGTTTATTCCCGACTGCGATGAAGAAGGTCGCGTAGTAGTTGAAATTTATGTCAATCAAAGCGGCGTAGTGACCAATGCTACAGCAGGGAAACAAGGAACAACAGGCGATATTTGTCTTTATGAAGCTGCCAGAAAAACAGCACTTGCTCATAAGTGGCCTGCCGATTCTAAAGCTCCGTTTAAACAAATTGGTTTTGTTATTGTAGAGTTTAGCGTACGTCAATAAGATGAATTATAAAGAAACTACAGCTTGGATGTTTTCAAGATTGCCCATGTATCAACAACAGGGTGGAGCAGCCTACAAAGAAGATTTGAGTCGAACTTTGAAATTGTCAGCTCAACTCAATTACCCTGAACGGAAGTTCAAGTCGGTACATGTTGGCGGAACAAATGGAAAAGGATCTACTGCACACATGATTGCGGCTATTTTACAAGAAGCAGGATTCAAAGTAGGTCTATACACTTCACCTCACTTAAAGGATTTCCGCGAGCGTATCAAAATTAATGGCGCTATGATTTCAGAACAATTTGTGGTTGAATTTGTAGCACATCAAAAAGCGTTTTTAGAAGACCATCAACTTTCATTTTTTGAAATGACCGTAGGAATGGCTTTTTCATATTTTGAAAAAAAAAATGTTGATATTGCTATTATAGAGGTAGGTCTTGGAGGACGATTAGATTCTACAAATATTATTTCACCAGAGGTTTCTGTAATCACTAATATTGGTTTAGACCATACCCAGTTTTTGGGAGATACTTTACAAGAAATCGCAGCTGAAAAAGCGGGTATTATTAAAGAAAACACCCCTGTTGTCGTCGGGGAAACTCAAGATGAAGTACAATCTATTTTTAAACAAAAAGCAAATAATTTAAATGCAAATATTTATTTTGCTGATGTGTCCATAAACAAAACCTTTCCTTGCAGTCTTCGGGGAAATTATCAGAAAAAAAATATAAAGACTGTATTACAGACGATTAAGCTTTTACAAGCAAGAGGTCACAAGATTAGTGAAGAACATATTCAAAATGGGTTCTTGAATGTACAAAAAAATACAGGTTTGCGAGGACGATGGGAAGTGCTTTCTGAAACCCCAAAAATTATTTGCGATACGGCTCATAACATGGAGGGGTTGAGTTTGGTATTAAACCAACTTTTAAGTAGATCATATGATTCTTTGCATATTGTGCTTGGAATGGTTAGGGACAAATCGGTTGAAAAATTAGTAAATTTATTTCCAGTTGACGCTAAATATTACTTTTGTAAGCCCAATGCACCTAGAGGATTTGAAGCTGAAAAAATAGCTCAAATTTTTAAAGAAAAAGGGTATAATGGCCAAGTCTATTCATCTGTAAATGAGGCATTCAGTACTGCAAAGGCAGAAGCCAAAGAGCAAGATTTAATTTTTGTTGGCGGCAGTACTTTTGTTGTAGCCGAAGTGCTGTAAATTTTACTAAAAAACCTTTTGTGAAAAGAAAAACTAGTCTATATTTGCACACCAATTGTTAGGGCGCGTAGCTCAGTTGGTTCAGAGCACCTGGTTTACACCCAGGGGGTCAGGGGTTCGAATCCCTTCGCGCCCACAAAAAAAACCTCACTTTTTTAGTGAGGTTTTTTATTTATTCGTAATACTTAATTGGATTTTTTCTATGGCAATTTGAATAAATCTTCAACATTACATTTAATCGTTTTTGCTATTTTTAAAGCTAAAACTGTTGAAGGGATATAGATGCCATTTTCGATCGCATTTATACTCTTTCTCGAAACTTCTGCTTCAACAGAAAGCTCTTGCTGAGTTAGACCAGCAGATTTTCGGAGCGCTTCTAAATTATTTAAAAGTTTTTTGTGGTTCTTCCCCAAAATTACTTTTTTTCAAATTCTTCGACGGCATCTGTAAGCTCTTTTCCTGTGTTAGGGTAAAGGTAGCCAGCAATCATAGTACCGACTCCAATTAGCCCTACTAAGGCCCCAGCCCCCTTTAGTATATCACCTAAAAAGAAAATCCCCATCATGTAAAGTCCTGAGCCTACAAATATTGTGATTACACCACTTCTGCGGTAATCTATAGGTTGTTTTTTACGTTCGTCAAAAAGAGTCAATAGCTCCTGTAATTTAGAAGGGTCATCCAAATGCTTTGAAATTTCTAAAATAGTATCTCTTTTCCCTTTTTCTTCATAATACAGCCAGATGAATACTGAAACTGGGACGATTATCCCGGTTAACATCCCTAAAGCTGGTATGATAATATTTTGATCCATAGTATTTTTATTTAATGTAACGCAAAGGTAACATTTTTTAAATGAGAAGCAAACGTTACATCATAAATTTTGTAATTAATTTTTATTTAGTCTTTTTTTCCGTCCATTGCGCCTTTGTAGTTGAGCACACAAAAAGTTATTCCGCAAAGAAATTGGAGGAAACCAAATATTCTGAAACCCTCTGGAGTTGACGTATTTAAGAGTCCTACTACAGCAAAATAAATCCCATATAAATACCAAAATATTTTTCCGATTTTTTTCTTTTTTTCATCTGAAACACGCATTACACGAAGAGAAAAAAAGTGAAGCATAGCGATTACCACAAACACTAAAGATAAAATAAGTAACCCCTTAATCATGTTTTTCTACAGAATTAAACAAAATACAACAATAACTTACTCAAATAAGTTGGCTCATGTTGTAGTTATTGTTGTTAAACTAACATGGTTACTGGATTTTCAATAAACCCTTTAAGAGTTTGTAAGAATGCTGATCCAGTTGCTCCGTCTACAGTCCTATGGTCACATGCAAGGGTGAGCTTCATTGTATTTCCTACCACAATTTGGCCGTTTTTAACTACTGGTTTTTCTACTATTGAACCAACAGATAAAATTGCTGAGTTTGGTTGATTTATGATCGAGGTAAAACTTTCGATACCAAACATACCTAAGTTAGATATAGTAAATGTACTGCCCTCCATTTCTTGAGGAGTCAGTTTTTTGTTTCGTGCACGTCCAGCAAAATCTCGAACAGCAGATCCAATTTGTGGTAGTGTTTGTTCGTTAGCGAACTTTACAACAGGAACCACGAGACCATCTTCCACAGCTACAGCCACGCCAATGTGTACATGATTGTTTAGTTTCATTCGGTCGTCAAACCACTGTGAATTGACTTGTGGATGTTGACGAAGTGCCAAAGCACAGGCCTTTACCACGATGTCATTAAAAGATATTTTTGTGTCAGGGATAGAGTTGAACTGTTGGCGGAATGCAATAGCATTATCCATGTCAAATTCTACAGCCAAGTAATAGTGTGGTGCAGAAAATTTAGATTCACCCAAGCGTTTTGCGATGACTTTTCGCATTTGAGAATGGTTGATTTCATCAAAATCTTCTTGACCAGTGGCTACAAATTTTGCAGTTGGTGCTGCCTCAGGTGTAGCAGACGGGGTATAAAATTCTACATCGCGTTTGATAATCCTTCCATTTTCGCCACTCCCTTGAATTTGGTGTAAAGGAATGCTCTTTTCTTCAGCAATTTTGCGTGCTAATGGAGAAATATAAATTCTCCCGTTGCTGTTGGTTGTTGGTGCTGCAGCGGGGTTAACTTTTGGTGCTTCTGTAATTTTTTCAACCGTTGGTGTGGGTTTTGGAGTTTCTTTAGGTTTTTCCTCTGTTAATTCGGCTTGAGTTTTTGGTACTTCAGCAACAAAATTTTCAGCCACTCCACTTATGTCAGTTCCTTCAGGGCCGATGATTGCAAGAAGGTCATCTACTTTGGCCGTATCGCCAACGGCAAGACCTGTATACAGCAAAGTTCCTTCGTTAAAAGATTCGAACTCCATTGTAGCTTTGTCGGTTTCAATTTCAGCTAATATCTCGCCTTCTTCAACAAAATCACCTACATTTTTTAACCAACTAGCAACGGTACCTTCTTCCATGGTATCGCTCAAGCGTGGCATAGTAACCACAACAACACCCTCTGGAAGTTGAACTGATGCAGTAGTGTTTGTTTCCACATCATCTTCAACAGATTCTTCGTTAGTTTCTGTTTGCTCTTCTTGGGTGGATTCTTCTCCAGATGACCCATCCAAAAGTGAAGATATATCTTCACCTTCTTCTCCGATAATGGCCAATAATTCGTCAACTTTTGTAGTTTCCCCTTCTTGAACCCCAATGTGGAGCAATGTTCCTTCATTAAAGGATTCAAATTCCATAGTAGCTTTATCAGTTTCAATTTCAGCAAGAATATCGCCTTCTTCAACTCGGTCGCCTACATTTTTCAGCCAGCTAGCTACTGTACCTTCTTCCATGGTATCACTTAGTCTGGGCATGTTTACTACTATTGCCATATTCTATAGTTTATGTTCTAAAAATGGGTAATCTTCTTGTTCGTATACTGCGTCATACATTAAGCTTTTTTCTGGGAATGGTGATTCTTCCGCAAATTTTTCGCATTCGGCTACCAATCCTTTGACGCGCTTATCTATTTCTTTAATATCTTCTTCTGAGGCATATCCATTTTCCAGAATAACGTTTTTCACTTGCGTGATGGGGTCAATTTTTTGATATTCTTTAACCTCTTCTTTTGTTCTGTAATGCTGTGCATCACTCATGGAATGTCCTCTGTAGCGGTAGGTTTTCATTTCCAAAAATGTTGGGCCATCTCCACGTCTTGCACGTTGAATTGCCTCATCAAAAGCTTCAGCAACTTTAATGGGGTTCATTCCGTCAACTGGTCCACAAGGCATTTCATAACCAAGTCCTAATTTCCAAATATCGGTGTGGTTTGCTGTTCGCTCTACAGATGTGCCCATTGCATATCCATTGTTTTCACAAACAAAGACCACAGGAAGTTTCCATGTCATAGCCATATTGAAGGTCTCATGTAGCGAGCCTTGTCGTGCAGCACCATCGCCAAAGTAGCACAAGGTAACAGCCCCTGTTTCGTTGTATTTATCGCCAAAGGCCATTCCTGCGCCTAAGGGAATTTGTCCGCCCACAATTCCGTGGCCTCCGTAAAAACCATGCTCTTTAGAAAAGATGTGCATCGAACCTCCTAATCCTTGCGATGTTCCCGTAGCTTTTCCGTAAAGCTCTGCCATGACACGACGCGGATCGACACCCATACCGATGGGTTGTACGTGGTTTCTGTATGCCGTAATCATTTTGTCTTTCGAAAGATCCATTGCGTGAAGCGCACCTGCTAAAACGGCTTCTTGACCATTGTATAGGTGTAAAAAGCCTCTTACTTTTTGTTGGATATAGACTGCCGCTAGTTTGTCTTCAAACTTACGCCAAAAGAACATGTTTTCGTACCAGTCAAGATAAGTTTCTTTGGTTATTTCTTGCATGAGATTACTGTGGTATTAGTATCGTTTCTGCAAAAGTAACACATTGCTCCTTAACCTAAAAAAGGAAGCCGTAAATTTTTTATTAATTTTTACAGTGCTTTTTTATCAAAAATCCAAGGAAGAATGTTTTCTACGGAGTTTGAGTAGGCAACTTGACCTTTTGTACCCATAAAATAAAGTTCAATTTGTTTTTTCTGAACTTGTTCATATTCTACAAGCGCTTGGCGGCAAGCACCACAAGGAGGAATGGGTGTTTCTGCTTCTTTGTATTCTGATCCTGCAGCTATAGCCATGCGTAAAATATCCTCTTCTGGGAATTGCGCATGGGCGTAAAATATTGCAGTTCTTTCCGCACACAAACCTGACGGGTATGCTGCGTTTTCTTGATTGTTTCCGGTTATGATTTCACCATTGCTAAGCTCGAGGGCAGCGCCAACCAAGAATTTGGAATAGGGGGCATATGCTTTTGAACGTGCATCATGTGCTTTAGTCATTAGTGATTGCACGTCATTTGGCAATTCATCCATAGCCTCAAAGACATCGATGTTGCAGCTTATTTTGAGTTGTTTCATATTAGTATTCTACATATTCGCCGTCTCCAAAATTGAACGATAGCGAAAAACGTAAAGTATTTTCTAATGGACTCTGTACTTGGGCTGCTGAAAATAAATACGATAAATCTATATCTATAGTTGAATATTTGAATCCTGCACCTAAGGAGAAAAATTTACGTGCTCCTTTGAGCTCATTTTCATTAAAATACCCTGCGCGTAATGCAAAGGAGTCTTGATATACATACTCTGCACTAAGAGCCCAGGTAAATTCGTCTAATTCTTCACTAAAACCCCCTGGAGCATCCCCAAAAGATTGAAAAATACCCTTGATAAAGGTTACGTTGGGGTCTTGCCCTTCGATAATGACATTACTATTTACAATGGAACCTCGTGTGTCTGTGTCAGCAGTAGTTGTTCCATTCTCAGGATCATAAACGCCATTGTTGTTATTATCAGTATAATTGTATTCTGTTCCATACACAGGTGGGGTTGGTACTAACAGTTTGGTAACTTCGGCAGTGACAGAGAGTTTATTGTATGAATCGAAGATGAAATCGAAGCCCCCGCCCAATCTCAAGTTTGTTGGTATAAAGTTTTCGCGGCCAGCATCGTCATATTTCAATTTTGGGCCAAGGTTTTGAAGGGCAAATCCAGCGCGCCAACGCCCATTAAAATCTGCGTAGGCTTCTTCTTCACTTTGGTAGTATCCCGCAATGTCAACTCCAAAAGAATTGGCCGACTTAGCATTGGCATCTAAGGCTTGGATTTTCAAATCTGAGCGAAGATAGCGCAAGGCTACCGCCATAGAAAATTGATCGGAAAGTCGAAGCGAGTAAGAGGCGTCAAGCGTAAGTTCGTTTGGCTTTTCGATTAAGGCTTCTGAAAACTCATCTTCGCGCAATTCGATTTCACCAAGAGAAAAATATTTAAAACTAGCGGCGAAAGCACTTCGTTCGCTGATTCTATTGTAATAAGATACATTTCCAAGGAAAATATCATTGACCAATTTGCTGAGGTAGGGGGTGTAGCTGATGGCCATTCCAGATTTTGTTTCAGAGAAAGCATATTTTGATGGATTCCACTGCTGGGAAAACGCATCTACAGAAGTTGCTACCCCCATATCGCCCAATGCTGCAGCACGAGCATCAGAAGCAATGAGTAAAAAAGGAACGCCGGTTGTGATCACCCTTGAGTCCTGATTGGGGATAACAGTTGTTTGTCCTAATGTAAAATTTGAAATTAACAGTACGAGCACTGCGCTTAACGCGCGCAGATGTCTTAAGGTTGGTGTAATTAATTCTAACATTTTAATATTGGTTTGTTAACAAATATAAGTTTTTATTAAAGGATAACAAGTTTTTCAATTTTTTCAGACTTTAAACCTGTTAATGGAGACGATACGTTCAATTTGTACACATAGACACCTTTTCCTATTTTATTTCCAAAGTCATCGGTGCCGTCCCATGTAATATCTCTAGACAATGAACTCGTTCCGTTTCCAGTATTTGTTTGCGTATTAATGGTTTTTATTAATTTTCCTGAAACGGTGAAAATTTGTATACTAACGTTCAATGTACCCGAACTATTGTGGTTGAACCAAAATTCTGTATAGTTAATGAACGGATTGGGATAATTTAGCACATTTTTTAGTTCTAAACTCTGATTTTGATCGAATACAACAAATTGAATTTCTTTAGTGGATGCATTATTGTAAACATCCCAAGCTTTGAGCGTTAGTGTATGCAGCCCGGGGCTTAGATTTCTAAAGGGGTAGCTCAGAGCACCACTTTGGTAGGTATCCTCGTCTGCCACATAGTAATCATTCAATATAAAAGGATTGGTTTCATCGCCATCAATAGTGGCTACAATATCGTGCCCAACCCCACTGGCGGTATTGATGCCATTTTCGTCAAACAACTTTGCTAAAAGAGTTGGATTTTCGTTTGTTATTCCCCCAGAAACAAAGCTCTCATCATTCATAAAAAGCTGAATAGTTGGTCCAGTATTGTCTACTGGTGCGTCTAAGTTGACTCCGCCTATTTTGATGTCAAAATTGTGACCGCGTTGATCTTTTAATTGATTTTCAGTTTTCGAATACAAGCTTATTTTACCATTCCCCACAGGGATTATAATATCCCTTGGGACAATAAAATTAATTTCAAAAGCACCATTTTCTACTGATGCCTGCCCTCTAAAAATAACTTCGCCCATAGCTTCGAAATCCATAATAATTAATTCATTATTTTCCAGAGTCCCATCATTTCCAAGCGTAGATCTTTGATTGTTTTTATCGAAAATGGTTGCTGTGAGTGTTCCAGAGTAACCGCTCAGGATAGCCCCTTGGCTATCGGCAACATAGCCTTCAATTTTAGCAGCACTGAGCGCTTGGAGTTCCTGATTTGTAGTCGAGATATCCTCATCATTAATTTTAGTAACAATAATCTCTGGTTCAGCAAGTGGTAGTTTCAGAGCGGGATCCCCAATAAAAAAAACCAGCCTGCGTTGTGTATTGTTTGTAACATTAGGGTCATTTTTTGTAAGGCGTAGGGCTTCACCCATACTTAAATTTGGGGTATTGTTGTAGTTAAACAGATACTGTCCCAAAGTAGTGGTGAATTGAACACCAACGCTTATAAAAATTTGACGTGTGGTGGTGATAAGACTGATGGCACCTCCATTTTCATTCCAATAAAGATACTCACCGGCTGTGACGCGCAAAGGATTGTCAAATTTTGTGTATTCGCAAGTTAGTGTCACAAAACAATTTAGCTTGTTTGGATTGTTGAGTTCTTGTGCATTAATTTTGTCAAAAATACGTTCCAAAGCTAAACCATCTTCTCCACCATGGCCAAAATAATTGACTGCAATTGCGCCTACTTCTAAAGCGTCAAAAATAGCTTCGTTAACTTGAGGATAACGATCCCCGCCAGAAGATGTTTGCTGTTGGTACGAATCAGCGTGAATTTTTGTAATATTAAGGAAAGGTTTGGATTGTTTTACATCCTCTGCGACGTTGTCAGTAGTTTGTTGTAAAGTTTTATCGCTTAATTTATCGACATCATCAGAAATTAATAAAAAATTATTTCGCCAACTTCCGAACGCATCTTCGCTGTAGTATGATTTTATCTTATTTATCATTTGCTGAGCCCGTTGTGGGGTCTCAGCTAGAATTCTGCCCACGGCTATATCTAGCTTATTGAAATTCTCCATCCCCCCTTCATTCTCGTCCATCATGCCGTAAAAATCATCTGAAATAAATGAATTTGTCAGGCTAAAACTATTCATGGAATACCAAGAGGGCGCAATGTTGTTTTTGATTGAAATTCTATTTTTGTAATCAAAAGAGGCATCACCAAAAAGACAGAGGTATTTAAGGCGGGTGTTAGGGCTGCTTGCATTGTCGTATACATACTTTACAAAATTTCTAACTCCTGCGATGTCTTGCATTCCAGAGCTAAACTCCATGTAAATAGATTCTAGAGTTACTACCTTTACAGTTAAGTTGTTTTGTTCTCTATTGATGTCGGCCAATTGCTCGGCTTGATTTTGTAAAAATTGAGGAGTTATGATGAGGTAGTCTATGTCTTCAAACTGCTGTTGTTGATTTAAAAAGATGCTCCCTTTTAAATCTTGATTGGTAACCGCTTTGTTGGTTACTTGAGCAGGAGTATAAAGATCTGCAAATGTGACTGTATGAAAAATCTTCTCAGTACCCAAACTTGTTTTAAATTTAAAGTCAGATGCAGCCTCGGAGTTTTCATAATATTTTGGGTTGTAAGGGTCAGTAACATCCCAAACTTGTGCAATTCCAGAGGCATTTGAAATTTCGAATTCTCCTACACCACTCAGGGTAGCCATGTCGTTGTGTTTGAATTGGAATTGTTGCCCCAAAGAGGTGAGTGCGCGTTCGGCTTCAACTGAAATATAATCTAAGTAACCAATTGCAGATGGATTTCCATTATTGTTGTAATTCAAATCAATGGTGAGGGCGTCTGAGCTGCTGTTGATCTCCCCGTTAAAAAAATCTTCAGTCGCCAAAATCCCATTGTCAATTGCTGTAAATGATAAATTATCCACTACACTTCCATTTGCTTTTATTTCGAGTGTAGTATTAGACTCTGCGACTGCTGTTGCATAAACTTTTATTCTTAGAGGGCTTTGAGGGACTAAATTCGAAAAATCGAAGTTAAATGATCTTGCATTTTCAAAATAAAAACGGTGACCAAACCAACGTCGGCCCATCTGGGCGATGTTATATTCATCACTTTCTACAAATTTATAGTCATGAAAAGTTGTGAATTGTGTTTGAGCTGGACCAGTGGGATTAACAGCAGCGTTCATACGTAGCCCATTACCCTCGCTTATTTGTACATAATAAAAGGCCTTATCGCTGTAAGGGTTGATATGGGAGTTGTTTTCTTGATTATATGATTTTGGGCCGACAGCATAAAAAAGCAGATAATCTTCATTATTGAAAATCTCATCGTCTTCTCCAATAAACTGAACTGCATTTTCAATCAAGTCATAAGCAATTGTTTGGTTATTAACTAAAGGTAAAGATTTGCCTCCATGTCCAAAGATTTTGATGTTTTTTGGATTGGTGTTGCTTGTGTTAATTCCAAGCGTGTTAAAAAAACTTTTATTGAGTTTGTAAACACCTGTTGTGTCTACTTGAAAACGAACCCATTGGCCTGTACTAAGGACCGAGCTTTGTAGAGTTGGTTGGCTTCTTGCCCTTCTTTGGCTGATGGCTCTTTTGTAAGAAATTGTGAAATTCTTTACTTTTTTTATGACCCCGTTGTCTTTGTAAAAAGCGCTTATTTCTACAGAAACGAGAAGATTACCTCTAGTTTTTACATTTGAAACATTGAGCTGCACCTCATTTGGTATACTAGATTGTTTCAGATCCTTTAAATCCGATAGTGGTACTGAAACGCTTTCGATTTGAGTGATTTCAGCACTTTCTTCGTTAATTTCAAATTTAGCATCGAAAAGCGCAGTGTATGTGATGCCCTTTTTGATTGAAAAATTGAAGTTTTTCGCATTAAAATAAGGTAATTCAATTTCATTATTGGCCGTAGAAAATAGTTTAGATGCTGTCCAATTGAGTTCAAAGCGCTGTGATTGAGTGTGGCAGATCAAAACCCCAAAAAATAGTATAAACCACAACAAACTTTTTTTCATATGAACTAAACGAGAAAAGACCTAAAATATTATGTTTTAATAATTTCGTTTTCAAAATTACAATAATAAACCTTCAAAAAAGTCGTTATCTAAAAAAAACCTGAGTGTATGAGACTTAAAAAAAATAGTTAATCACTCTAAAAAAGTATTGCAAACCAATTCATAATTATTATATTGCAAAACCAAAATTTTAGGACCCCTTTTAATTTAAATAAAATATGAAGAGTATTAAAATATCGAGATTGTTTTTTATTGTTGCTGTTTCTGCCTCAATAACAGCATGTAGTAAGTCATCAAATTACGCAAATTCTTCTCGTGGAACTGGATGGAAAATCAACGCCAAAGAAGGTGGTTTTCAATACAACACTAAATTCAAGGAGCAAGAAACGGCACCAGGCTTGGTGTTTGTTGAAGGTGGAACATTCACCATGGGGAAAGTGCAAGATGACGTAATGCACGATTGGAATAATAGCCCAAATCAACAACACGTTCAGTCTTTTTACATGGATGAAACTGAAGTTACAAACATGATGTACTTGGAGTATTTGGACTGGGTGAAGCGTGTTTACCCTCCAAACGATCCTAAGTTTTCAGCAATATATTACGGGGCTTTACCTGACACATTAGTTTGGAGAAATCGTCTTGGATACAGCGAAGTTTTGGTAGAAAATTATCTACGCCATCCTGCTTATGGGAATTATCCTGTGGTCGGCGTAAGTTGGTTGCAAGCCACCCAATATGCCAAATGGCGCTCAGATCGAGTGGCCGAGATGGGACTCCAAAAAGAGGGGTATCTTGAGAAAGGGTCTAATGTTCCTGGAGAAATAGTTACTGCTTCTAGTAATTTTAACATAAATACTTACGTCAATGCACCAAAAGAGACATTCAAAGACAGTCTTGGAGTTCATTTGGGCGGTAGAGGGAACAGAAGAAATGATAGCTTGGTAAGCTATGCCACTAGAGAAACTGGTGCTATTCAAATTAGCTATAGACTTCCTACAGAATCTGAATGGGAGTATGCTGCTCTTGGCCTTACAGAGCTTAGAGAATACAACATTTACCGTGGCCGAAAAAAATACCCATGGGATGGACAATACACCAGAACTGGTGAGCGCAGAATTAAAGGCGATCAACTTGCCAACTTCAAGCAAGGAAAAGGGGACTATGGCGGAATAGCCGGTTGGTCTGATGATGGTGCAGATATTACGAACGAGGTAATGTCTTACGATCCTAATGATTTTGGGATATATGATATGGCTGGAAATGTAGCTGAGTGGGTTGCAGATGTCTATCGTCCGATTGTAGATGACGAATTCAGTGACTTTGCCTACTATAGAGGTAACGTTTATACCAAAAATTCTATTACTGAAGATGGTGGTGTAATTAGTTTTAACGTTATTGGAGTTGATGATATTGAATACGACACCTTATCCAATGGTAAAGTAATTGCCAAAACACTGCCGGGTCAACTGAAACAAGTTCCAGTGGATGAAAATGAAACCTATCTCAGAACCAATTTTAACACTGATGATAATAGAAACTTTAGAGATGGCGATAAGCAATCTTCTAGATATTTTGATGATTTTGAAGAAGGTGATGAGTCAGGTTCTGATGAAATCACCCGAAAAATGTACGATTCGCCCAAGCATTTGGTCGAAGCAAATGAAGATGGCACCTTGAATAGAGAGTACGATAAATCAAATGATAGAACTTCATTAATTAATGATAAAGTACGTGTGTACAAAGGTGGTTCGTGGAAAGATAGAGAGTATTGGCTTGATCCTGCACAAAGACGTTTTTATCCTGAAGATATGGCTACTGATTTTATTGGCTTTAGATGTGCTATGTCTAGAGTAGGTTCGAAGTCTAAAAATAAAAAGAAAAAGAAAAATTAGAGCATAATATTATGCTTTTTAAAGTCCCAACATCTTTCTGTTGGGACTTTTTTTGTACCTTTAAGTTGTGAAAATTGAGCAACTTCATAAACTATTTTTAGAAGCTAAAAGTGTATCAACTGATACGCGTATTTTGCCTTCCAATGCTCTTTTTTTTGCATTAAAAGGAGTGAATTTCAACGCCAATGATTTTGCACACAAAGCACTAGACTCAGGCGCATCTTATTGCATTATAGATGAGGTTAAAGACCCAGCAGATGAGCGTTTTATTTTGGTTGATGATGTGCTGAAAACACTTCAAGATTTAGCTAATTTCCATAGACAGTATTTGGGTATTCCTATTCTAGCCCTCACGGGAAGTAATGGTAAAACCACAACGAAAGAACTCATCAATGCAGTACTAAGCCGTTCGTATAAAACACATGCAACTCAAGGGAATTATAACAATCACATTGGTGTACCTTTAACCCTGCTTCAAATGGATCAGTCGACCGAGATTGGTGTGGTAGAAATGGGTGCTAATCACGCAGGTGAAATTGCACAACTTTGTGCTATTGCAGCACCAAATTATGGGTACATCACAAACTTTGGAAAAGCCCATTTAGAAGGTTTCGGTAGTTTAGAAGGGGTTGTCAAGGCTAAGAGTGAATTGTACGATTATTTAAAACAAACTAAGGGAACTATTCTAGTCAACAATGATGATGCACAGCAACTCAAGCAAGTTGGCGCCTATGCTAATACTGTCTCTTTTTCTTCATTGAATACTTCTGATTTTGTTATTTCACTAGAAAAAGAAACCCCTTTTTTATGTGTTAATGTCAATAGGACCAGTATTCAATCGCAACTTCTTGGACATTATAATTTTACAAATATTGCAGCTTCAATTGCATTTGGATTATACTTCAAAATCGACATCAATTCTATAAGACAAGGAATAGAATCTTACGCGCCCAAAAACAATAGATCTCAAATCATTAAGCAAAATTCTAATACTATTATTTTGGATGCCTATAATGCCAATCCAAGTAGTGTAGAGGCTGCTTTGAAGAACTTTAAAACCATGGAAGCGCGTCAAAAAATTGTGATTTTAGGCGATATGTTTGAATTAGGAAATCAAAGTTTTGAAGAGCATCAATCTATTATAAATCTAGCACAAAAATTAGAGTTTTCAAAACTTTATTTGGTAGGGCGTCATTTTTTTGAGCACCATCAAAATTATACTAATATTATGTTTTTTAGAGGGCTAGACGACGTCAAGCAACATTTTGAAAACATCTACACAGAAGAAGCAATGATTCTTATAAAAGGATCTAGAGGTATGACTTTAGAAGCTCTTTTGGAACTATTTTAAAATAAAATCCACAAACTTATGTTTGTGGATTTTATTTGTGGGTCATACTGGATTCGAACCAGTGACTTCTACCCTGTCAAGGTAACACTCTGAACCAACTGAGTTAATGACCCATTTTGGATTTACAAAAATAATAATATCTTTGGACTAGCCACTTATATTTTCAACTTTATAGGGGGCTTGGGAAATTAACCAAAATAAAAAATATTGATTTTTATAACGAACACTAAATATCCTAATTATATAATTGATTTTCTATCCGAAGAGTGGCAACGCAACAATTTTATAGCGCTTACCTTTATGTTTGCTCTTCTTTTTGTGGGTCGGTTTTTAAATAAAAAACAAAACGCTTTTGTTTTATTTACCATGGGCGTAATTTTGATGTTTTCATCTATTTACAGCCCGCTGAGGTCTTACCTTTCTGGAAATTGGAATATAGCGACAGACTTGCCTCTTCATCTTTGTGGTATTTCTGCTCTTATTTGTTCCGTATTGCCCTTTTTGAAACGCAAACAAGCACTTTTTGATTTTGTATTTTATACAGGAATAATTGGAGGTGTTATGTCTATGCTAACGCCACAAATGAATAGTTTCGATGGCAGTCAATTTGCTTATTTAGAATATTACGTGCGCCACTCCATTATTTTGGTTATGCCTATATTTTTGTTGCAGAATTATGGTATGGAGCTTTCTAGAAAATCAATGATTAATACATTCCTTAATTTAAATATTTTATTAATCATTATCATGCCTTTTAATTTTTATGTGGGGGGTAATTATATGTATCTCGCTGAACCACCACAAGTAAATAACCCCTTGGTTATTGGAGAGTGGCCCTATTATGTCCTTTGGTTTGAAGTTTTTTTGGTTCCTTTACTAGTATTCTTGTTTTATTTATCAAAAATCCGCTTATCACAAATTTTTAAACCTGCGGTTTAATTGTACTTTACTAACTTAGTTCTCATGAATTCTATTAGATTATGAAACCGAAAAAAACAGTAATTATTACCGGGACAAGTCGGGGCATTGGTTTCGAACTTGTTCATCTTTTTTCTAAAGCAGGTTATGCTGTTTTGGCTTTATCACGAAACGCTAAACCTGTAATTAACTTAAATTACGAAAATATCACACCCCTTTCTTTTGATTTAAATAAAGTTGAGGATTACAATCGAGTCGAGGCATTTATTGAGAAGGAATGGACGCATGTTGATATCCTAATAAACAACGCGGGCGCTATTATCAACAAGCCATTTGCTGAAACAACGTTTGATGATTTTAAGCAAATTTACGGGACCAATGTTTTTGGTGTGGCCGAGCTTACCCGACGAGTCTTGCCTTTTATTCCCAAAACAGGACATGTGGTCACCATAAGTTCTATGGGAGGCGTTCAAGGTTCTATGAAATTTGCAGGCTTATCTGCTTACAGCTCGAGTAAAGGAGCTGTGATAACGCTTACAGAATTATTAGCTGAAGAATACAAAGAAGCAGGTCCTTCGTTTAATGTTCTTGCCCTTGGTGCAGTACAAACTGAAATGTTGGCTGAAGCTTTTCCTGGCTATAAAGCTCCCACATCCCCCATTGAAATGGCTACGTATATATTTGAATTTGCAAAAACAGGACAACAATTCTACAATGGAAAGTTGCTTCAAGTTTCAAGCTCCACGCCTTAAGTTTCGCAGCAAAACCAATTAAAAATTTTTAGGGTTTAACATCTTATTAAGCCTAAAGAAATAAAATAATTCGCTACTTTTGTAACTCAAATTTTCATACCTAATGTTCAATAATTTAAGTGAGAAATTAGATAAAGCTTTACATGTGCTTAAAGGGCACGGTAGTATTACTGAGATTAACGTTGCGGAAACTCTAAAAGAAGTACGACGTGCACTACTCGATGCTGATGTCAATTACAAAATAGCAAAAGATTTTACCAACAGTGTCAAAGAGAAGGCGCTTGGTCAAAACGTACTTACCACTTTGCAACCTGGCCAATTGATGGTCAAAATTGTAAAAGATGAGCTCACTGAACTCATGGGTGGAGACGCAGAGGGCATCAATCTTTCTGCAACGCCTTCTGTCATTTTAATGTCTGGTTTACAGGGTTCTGGTAAAACAACATTTTCTGGAAAGCTAGCACAGTACCTTAAAACAAAGAAATCCAAAAAGCCCATGTTAGTCGCTTGCGACGTATACCGTCCTGCAGCAATTGATCAGCTACATATTGTAGGGGAGCAAGTTGCAGCGGAGGTTTACAGCGACATTGGGAATAATGATCCCGTAGCTATTGCTAAAGCAGGTATAGCAGAGGCCAAATCAAAAGGATGTGATGTAGTGATTGTTGATACTGCTGGACGATTGGCTGTCGATCAAGAGATGATGACAGAGATTGCGAATATTCACAAGGCAGTGACCCCTCAAGAAACTTTATTTGTAGTGGATGCGATGACGGGCCAAGATGCTGTTAACACCGCCAAGGCATTTAACGATATTTTAAATTTTGATGGAGTTATTCTTACAAAATTAGATGGCGATACAAGAGGTGGGGCGGCTATTTCTATCAAATCGGTTGTTAATAAACCCATTAAGTTTATTGGAACTGGAGAAAAGATGGAAGCTATTGATGTGTTCTATCCAGCGCGTATGGCCGACCGAATTTTGGGGATGGGCGATGTAGTTTCTTTGGTTGAGCGCGCTCAAGAGCAATTTGACGAGCAAGAAGCACGTAAGATTCAAAAGAAAATTGCAAAAAACCAATTTGGATTTGATGATTTTCTGTCTCAAATTCAACAAATCAAGAAAATGGGGAACATGAAGGACCTCATGGGTATGATTCCAGGAATGGGCAAAATGATGAAAGACGTAGATATAGACGATGATGCGTTTAAGCATATTGAAGCTATTATTCATTCCATGACGCCAAAAGAACGCTCTAACCCCTCTATCATCAATGCGAGCCGCAAAAAACGCATTGGGACTGGCTCTGGTACATCTGTGCAAGAAGTGAATAAGCTGATGAAACAATTCAATCAGATGAGTAAAATGATGAAAATGATGCAAGGTGGTAAAGGGCGAAACATGATGCAAATGATGAAAAATATGCCACGATAAGGCACTACAGATTAAATTATGATAATACTTGACGGAAAACAAACAAGCGCCAAAATCAAGGAAGAAATAGAAGCTCAAGTTTCTGTAATGAAACAACAGAACAAGCGTACGCCGCACCTAGCTGCCGTTCTGGTAGGTACAAATGGTGCAAGTATGACTTATGTTGGTGCCAAAGTTAAGGCGTGTCAGCTGGTTGGTTTTGAGTCAACACTTATCGAACTCTCAGCTGAAACTACTGAAGCTCAATTGCTCAATAAAATTGAAGAATTAAATAACAATCCAGAAATAGATGGCTTTATTGTTCAATTACCATTGCCTAAGCATATTGATGAACAAAAAGTTTTGATGGCTGTTGATCCAGATAAAGACGTTGATGGGTTTCACCCCATGAATGTAGGCCGTCTCACTTTAGACTTACCTACCTTTATTTCAGCTACGCCTTATGGAATTATGGAGCTGTTGGAGCGCTACGAAATTCCAACCTCTGGTAAGCATGTAGTTGTAATTGGAAGAAGCCACATTGTTGGTAGGCCAATGAGTATTCTGATGAGTCAGAAGCGTGCTGCAGGAAATGCGACCGTTACCATAGCCCACAGCCGAACAACTAATTTGGCAGCATTAACAAAGGAAGCAGATATAATTGTAGCTGCGTTGGGTATCCCCGAATTTCTAAAAGCTGATATGGTAAAAAAAGGTGCTGTTGTGATCGATGTTGGGATTACACGTGTTCCAGATGCTTCAAAAAAGAGAGGCTATAGAATTGCTGGAGACGTAGATTTTGAAAGCGTTGCTGAGAAAGCAAGCCACATCACACCTGTTCCTGGTGGGGTTGGACCAATGACCATAGCCATGTTACTCAAAAATACGTTACTTGCATGCGAGAGAAGAAATCCCTGATTTAGGAAATCAGTGCGCAAATAGTTGTTGAGGATCTTTAAACGCTTTAAATTCTAAAGCATTCCCCGACGGATCTAAAAAAAACAAAGTAGCTTGCTCACCGACTTCACCCGCAAAGCGGATATACGGTTCAATAATAAAATCTACCCCTTTGTCTTTTAAATGTTTTGAAAATTGATGGAATTCATCCCATGGTAAAACCACACCAAAATGAGGAACAGGGACTTGTTTTCCATCTACCTCATTTGCGTGATATTCGTCTTTAGATTTAGGCTTGTAATGCAACACTAATTGATGGCCAAACAAGTCAAAATCTGTCCAATGAGAACTACTTCGACCTAGTTTGCAGCCAAGAATATCTTTGTAAAAAACAGTACATTCTTCAAGATTCCACACTGGAATTGCTAAATGAAATGGAGATATTGCTCTTTGTTTTACCATGTTTTCTTGGAGGATTTTAATGCCTTGTTTAGCGTGTTCAGTTCTTCTTTAGTTAAGTTCCGGTATTCACCTACATCGCTCATCAAATTAATATTCATGATTCGGACGCGCTTTAGACTTTCGACTTCATAATCTAAATAACTACACATGCGGCGGATTTGTCTATTCATTCCCTGGGTTAGAACAATTTTAAAGCTGTCTCTACTGAGTTTTTGAACTCTGCAAGGCTTAGTCATGGTGTCTAAAATAGGTACTCCCTCAGACATCCGTTTCACGAAGGTCTGCGATATTGGCTTATCGACTCTTACAATGTATTCTTTTTCGTGATTATTACTAGAGCGCAAAATTTTATTGACAATATCACCATCATCGGTCAGTAGAATAAGGCCTTCACTGTCCTTATCTAATCGTCCGATTGGAAAAATTCTGGAAGGATAATTAATAAAGTCTATAATGTTGTTTTTTTCAACACGAGTATCCGTAGTACAGACAACTCCAACAGGCTTATTGAACGCTATATAGACCCTAGATTTCTTTTTTATTGAAACGACCTTACCATCCACGGAGACTTCATCAGTTGAACTTACTTTTGTGCCCATTTCAGGGTGTTTTCCATTAACGGTTACACGTCCTTCTTCAATCAGTTTGTCGGCTGCGCGGCGCGAACAATAGCCGGCCTCGCTTAAGAATTTATTTAATCTGGTCACAGCTGATTCCATGCCGTAAAGGTACAAAGTTTAATCCTCTAAAAAAGCAAGAATATGATTGATTACAGCTTTACCTTTTAAGCCGTGTCCAAGGCCATTTGTAGCGATAAGTGTACTGTTCTTAAAAGCAGTTTGAATTTCCACAGCATCACTATATGGAATTACAGGGTCATTGTGATCATGGATTACAAGTCCTTTGCAGTTGACTTCTCCCATAAACTTAGCCGTATTGAAATAGGAAGATGGGTGACCAAACTTACGCATAACTCTAGCTTCAATTCCGCGTTTTAGCTTGGAGCTAAACCCCATTAGATCAGTATAGTTTTTAAAAATACCAGTAAATCCAGATGGCGCGCCAAGTAATATAATTTTATCCGCGAACCTGTATCCACTATTTTTCATAAAAAAAGAAATAGCCATCCCGCCAACGGAATGTCCAATTAAAATAGAGGGCTTGAATTCTGTGCAAACAAGCGCGATAAACTCTGAGTATAAAACCGCATTGAAGCTTTTGCCACCAGACGCGCCATGCGCTGGTGCATCCAAAGCTACTACAGAATATCCAGATTTCAGAAGACTATTAACTGTGTTTTTCCATCGTCCTGAGTTACTTTCCCAGCCATGAGCCAATAATACAGTTTCTTTCTCCCCTTTCCAGCTGTAGGTTTTGATGGCTAATTTTTTATAGTGAAAATTTCTCTTTTCGGCAGCTTCTAAAGTGGGGTGAATTGTTTTGTAACGTCCCTTGAGCGGTCTTGAAAACAGGTCTAATGCCCATTTAGAAGCCAGTTTGGTATTTAAAAGTCCTAGAGTGTTTAGGATGAGGCCAATGAATTTAGGAAGAAAAGTTTGCATGGGGGTTGATGAATTCAAAAATATTTTTCTTGTGTAAACGTATGTAAATTAAAATATTTACGATTACCTTCAACAAAGATATAGGAGACCTGGTTTCCAGTTTATTCTCTTTCTAGCTAATACCATTGAATAAAAAAATCTTTGATTTTTGCTGTGGGCGGAATGGAGATTGCTTCAATTTTCTTATTCATATCGTAGCGTAAATCTTCTGGCAATTCATTTTTATCTATGGTAAAATAAGCATTGATTTCATCCACAGACACAATCAAATTACGCAATGTGTTTTGAATACTTGATACTTTATACTTTGAAGAGATGTCGGCAAAGCTTGACTTTTTACTTAACCCTGCTACAGTTTTAAAACGCTCGTCCATGATTCGGACGTTTTGTATTGATGATAACGAATCTAATGCTTCACTTGGCGTAAGTTCTAGTAAAATTTTTTGTGTTCCTTTCTCAAAAACGGTTATAACATTAGTATTGCCAATAAATTCATCGCCCCCAATAAATTGACTTAATGAGTCGGTTTCAAAAACAAGTTTTAAGTCTCTTACTTTAGTAGAGTCATTGAGCGAGCCAACTGAAGATGCTGAAATTGCAAATGGGTTAGGGCTAGAGGTACAAGAAGCCGTAACTAGTCCAACTACAAGAATGAATTTAAATAAATAGTTCATGGTTAATTTTTAATGAGTACAATACTAAACGACTTTTTTCAGAATTCCAAATACAGCTCGAATAAAAGTAGCGCTAGTTAGGACTTTAACAATTGGGTGTTGTCTTTGTCTGCCTTTTCTTTTTGGAGTTTGATTTGAATCTTGTTGGGGCCTCATGTCGTTTATCCTTTTGATTTTTGCGCCCAATAGTTCATAAGCACTATGTCTATCTATAGTTTTATTGTATTTTTTTGAAAGTTTAGATGAATTACAAAGTTCAAATAATTCATCGGGGTTCAAAATATCCATTTGGCTTTTTGGGGCCCGCATCAATGCAGCACTCAGAGGAGTTGGACAGCCTTTTTCGTCCAAGGCGGTTACCAATGCTTCACCAATACCCATCGTAGTAAGAGTTTTTTCTGTGTTAAAAAATGAAGTTTCAGGATAGTTCTGCGCAGTAAGTTTTATGTTTTTACGATCTTTAGCAGTAAAGGCGCGCAAAGCATGTTGAACTTTTAAGCCCAACTGTCCAAGAATATTTTCTGGAACATCACTTGGGTTTTGCGTTACAAAATAAATCCCTATGCCTTTACTTCGAATAAGCTTAATTGTGTACTCAATTTGATCTAAAAGCTGTTTTGAGGCTTCATTAAAAATCAAATGCGCTTCATCGATAAACATTACCAGTTTTGGTTTGTCTATATCTCCAGTTTCGGGAAAGCTTTCAAAAAGCTCCGCCAAAAGACTGAGCATAAATGTTGAAAATAACTTGGGTTTGTTTTGTATATCATCTAGCCTTATGATGTTAATATACCCTGCGCCAGTAGATGTATAGCGCACAAAATCATTGACGGCGAAACTTTCTTCTCCAAAAAACAAATCTGCACCTTGTTGTTCTAACTCAATAATACGTCTCAAAATAGCACCAGTTGAGGTCTTTGAAATTCGACCATAGGCAGATTGAAACTCTTTCTTCCCTTCATTGGTTGCAAAGTTTAGTATGGCTTTAAAATCTTTTAAATCTAATAATGGAAGTTTATGATCGTCGCAGAACTTGAACAGAACAGAGACTATTCCTGACTGTATTTCAGTTAAGTTTAAGATTCTAGAAATAAGTATGGGTCCGAATTCACTTACTGTTGCTCTCAAGTGAACACCATTTTGTGCTGAAATAGAAAAGAATTCAACTGGATAACCTTTTGGAGTGAAAGGGAGTCCAATTGCCTTGTGCCGCTCGTCAATTTTTGGATGTCCAGCGCTAGGTTTGGCTAATCCGCTCAAATCACCTTTTATGTCCATAAGGACAACGGGCACTCCTTTTTCGCTTAATTGCTCTGCTAAAATTTGAAGTGTTTTTGTTTTTCCTGTACCTGTAGCGCCTGCAATGAGTCCATGCCTGTTCATGTTTTTTAATGGAACTTTTACAAAAGCCTTTGATAAGGTGTGTTGGTTAAGTGTGGCTGCACCCAAGGAAATGGCTTCACCTTCGAATGTGTTTCCGCGTACAATATGGTTGTAGAATTCTTTTTTTGATGTCATAACAAGTAGGTTACAGTAAAATAAATGAAGTTTTTTTACTTAAACAAAAATCTGTAAGCTATTTTTGCATACTATGCTAAAATCTGAAATTCAAAAACTTGTCGACGCTGGTCAAATGCTGCCATTGATGGAGGCATTTTATACCATTCAAGGCGAAGGATACCACAAAGGAACTGCAGCTTATTTTATTCGTGTTGGTGGTTGTGATGTGGGTTGTCATTGGTGTGATGTAAAAGAGAGTTGGGATGCTCAATTGCACCCGCCGACTTCAATTGACACTATAGCCAGTCAAGCAGCAGAATTTAGCGACACCATAGTGGTCACTGGAGGTGAGCCACTTATGTGGGACATGGCTCCATTAACTTACTTGCTTAAACAGCATCAACTCAAAACCCATATCGAAACTTCAGGGGCTTATAATTTAACTGGTGACTGGGACTGGATCTGTCTTTCGCCAAAAAAACGAAAACTTCCGATCGAACATGTGTACTCTAAAGCCAATGAATTGAAAGTTATAATCTACAACAAGGACGATTTTAGATTTGCCGAGCAACAAGCGGAAAAGGTTGCTCAAGATTGTGTGCTGTATCTCCAGCCAGAATGGAGTGTGCGTGAAAAAGTAACCCCTTTCATTGTAGATTATGTTATGAAGAACCCAAAATGGAAAATTTCTCTTCAAACACATAAGTATTTGAATATTCCATAGGTTTTTAGGTCTTAATTCTTACATAATAAAACATTAATGCCCTTTTAGTTTAATTTTAATTATTATTTAATCTTTATTTTTTAAAAATAATAATAATTTGAAATCAATTTACTCATAATCATTTATAAATTGTAAGTTTTAATCATATTTGCAAAGTAATTTTAAAAGATATGTCATGTGCGGAATAGTTTGTGCCTTTGATTTAAAAGAAAAAAGTGAAGTTTTAAGACCTAAAATCCTGGAGATGTCAAAGAAAATTAGACATCGCGGACCAGACTGGAGTGGGGTGTTTGATAGCGACAACGCCATCATGGCGCATGAGCGTCTTGCGATCGTCGATCCAGCTTCTGGGAAACAGCCGTTGTATAGTCCAGATCAAAAATTGGTACTCGCTGCAAATGGTGAAATTTATAACCACAGAGAATTAAGAAGCCAGTTGAATTCCAGCTACGAATTTCAGACACAAAGCGATTGTGAGATTATTCTTGCGCTCTACAAAGAAAAAGGGGTTGATTTTATTGATGATCTCAATGGAATTTTTGGTTTTGCTATTTATGATACAGATAATGATTCTTATTTTATTGCCCGCGACCACATGGGTATTATCCCATTGTACATAGGATGGGATAAAAACGGAACTTTTTATGTTGCTTCTGAGCTCAAGGCTTTAGAATCTGTATGTACTAAAATTGAATTATTCCCACCGGGTCACTTTTTAGACAGTAGAGATGGTGCGTTTGTAAAATGGTATAATAGGGATTGGAGCGATTATGATGCTGTCAAATCAAATGAAACAAGCATTAAAGAAATCAAAGAGGCTTTAGAAGCAGCAGTGCGTCGTCAATTGATGAGTGATGTCCCTTATGGCGTTCTACTTTCCGGTGGTTTGGATTCTTCTGTTACCTCGGCTATTGCTAAAAAATATGCTCAAAAAAGAGTTGAATCCGGAGATACAACAGATGCTTGGTGGCCTCAATTACATTCATTTTCAGTGGGCTTGGAAGGTTCTCCAGATTTGGCAGCAGCACAGAAGGTTGCTGAGCACATAGGTACAGTTCATCATGAGATAAAATTCACTATTCAAGAGGGGCTGGATGCCATAAAAGATGTGGTTTATAACTTGGAGACATACGATACAACAACAATTCGGGCAAGTACGCCAATGTATTTAATGGCCAGAGTGATAAAGTCTATGGGAATCAAAATGGTGCTTTCTGGTGAAGGTGCTGACGAGCTTTTCGGGGGGTATCTGTATTTTCATAAGGCGCCAAATGCAGAAGAATTTCATCAAGAAACAGTTAGAAAGTTAGATAAATTGCACATGTACGATTGTTTGCGTGCCAACAAAAGCTTAGCAGCTTGGGGTATAGAGGGTCGTGTACCCTTTCTAGATAAAGAATTTATGGATGTAGCAATGCGGATCAATCCACAAGACAAAATGATTAACGGAGAACGTATGGAAAAATGGGTGGTACGTAAAGCATTTGAAGAAATGCTTCCCAATAGTGTAGCGTGGCGACAAAAAGAACAATTTAGTGACGGAGTTGGGTACAGTTGGATTGATACTTTAAAAGAAGTTGTTGATAAAGAAGTTAGTGATGAGCAAATGAAAAATGCCCATTTTAGATTCCCTGTACAAACCCCACTTAACAAAGAAGAGTTTTACTACCGAACACTGTTTGAAGCTCATTTTCCTAGTGAAGCAGCAGCGCTTTGTGTGCCGCAGGAACCAAGTGTTGCATGTAGCACTAAAATTGCTTTAGAATGGGACGAGGCATTTAAAAACCTAAACGATCCAAGTGGTCGTGCAGTTGCTAAAGTTCATGATGATGCCTATTAATTTTGAAAATTAAAAGCAACTAATTTATTTATTTTACAATTACTGTTTTATTATTTTTTTGATGTATTTTCGATCAGAATCTGTTTCAAGCACTACGAAATAAAGGCCTCTTTTTAACTTGTTTGTTGGTAGGTCTACCGGGTTTGTTTTGGTATGGTATATGGTTTGCCCTATGAGGTTTAAAATCTTTAGCGAAACAATATTAATATCCTTGTCGATTTTGATATTTGTAACGTCTTTGACGGGGTTAGGGTAAATAACTATACCCTCCAGTCTTTGTGGAGTTTTAACCGATAGCGTGTATTGATTATTTGCTTCAAAACTTTTTGAATTTTGATTACCCAGCAAAGTTGAAACAAGGCTCACGTCGTTGGTTCTAAAGGCGATATTATCTTCACTTCTATCGTAGTAGTAATAGGATAATTGATTGACTGTAGCTACAGGAGCAAAGGGATTTACAGCTACAAATAAATTCAAATTTTGTACAACTTTTAAGCGCGTTACCCCGCGATTGAAGTTACCTCCGGAGTTGTCGCTCAAACTTAGATTTCCGTGTGCATCTACTTCAGCTGTAAAGGTGCCAGTGAAAGTGCCGTTGGTGCCATCATAGCTAAATGTTCCTGAAACAGGCCCTGAATTTTGGGTGTTAAATGACATGGGAAATTCGCCAACATATGCATTTTCACCACTGTAATTCAAAGTTCTACCCTCTTGAGTTGCGCCAGTTATGTAAGTGGCATTAGCAGCGTGCTTAAGGAATAGTTTTCTTTCAGCTGGAGGGCTTAATTGCTGAACTGTTAATACTTCAGTTGTTCCTTGGAATGTATTTAGCTCATCGGCATTGGGGACGCTGTAGTTATCTGTATTTTCACCAATTCTGTTCAAGTTGCTAAAACTCCAATTCGAACCTGAGCCGGAGGGCGTTTGATCAATTGTAGAAGTAGGATCGTAAATTAAAAATTTGGATCCATCGACTGTGTTAAACGTTTCTATTTCCTGACAGAAACATAGATTAATAAAAAAAATAGAAAAAAAAAGTAAAAGTGTTTTCATAGTAGGTGTTTTTGAGTTCAAATAATATTTGGGTACTCAAATTTATAAAAAAAATCACTTCAAATCAAGCTGTTTTAAGGTCTTTGATTAAAATTAGGCGGTTGGCATTAAACTTAGCGGTACGGATTTCAATTTTAAGCCCTATTTTAGGCTGTTTAAGGCCGTTTTTCAAAATACGCGAAATGTTAATAATTTCAACTAAAATTATGTTAGATAACCATCTTTAAAAGCAAGTGAATTTTTATATTTGTAAGGCAACCATAACAACAAACAAAACAAAAATTTTTTATGAGCGAAGAGATTAATAAAAATCAGTATTCTGCAGATAGTATTCAGGCCTTAGAGGGCATGGAACACGTGCGTATGCGCCCCTCCATGTATATTGGAGATGTTGGCGTTCGTGGCCTTCATCACTTAGTATACGAAGTCATTGATAATTCAATTGATGAGGCACTCGCTGGACATTGTGATAAAATAACTGTAACCATCAATGAGGATAATTCCATAACGACCGAAGATAATGGTCGTGGTATCCCTGTTGGACTACACAAAAAAGAAGGGGTTTCTGCCCTTGAGGTGGTAATGACTAAAATTGGTGCAGGAGGAAAATTTGACAAGGATTCTTATAAAGTTTCTGGAGGACTGCACGGAGTTGGGGTTAGTTGTGTTAATGCACTTTCCTCCAACTTAAAAGCAACAGTTCATAGAGAAGGGAAAATTTGGGAGCAAGAATACGAACGCGGTAAAGCCATGTACCCTGTAAAATCCACAGGAACTACAGATAAGCGTGGGACGATCGTTACTTTTAAGCCTGATTCTCAGATTTTCACACAAACCTTGGAGTATAATTACGAGACTCTTTCCAGTCGAATGCGTGAATTGGCTTATTTGAATAAAGGGATTACGGTTGTCATTGTTGACAAAAGAGAAAAAGATGAAAAAGGAGAATTTGTTAGTGAAACTTTCTTCTCTGAAGAAGGACTTTCAGAATTCATCAAGTATTTGGATGAAACACGAGAGCCAATAATGAAATCGGTTATTGCTTTTGAAGGTGAAAAAAATGGCATTCCAGTAGAAGTTGCTATGATTTACAATACTTCATATGCAGAGAATCTTCATTCTTATGTGAATAACATCAACACTCATGAAGGCGGAACCCACCTTACAGGCTTCAGACGAGGTTTAACGCATACTTTGAAAAAATATGCAGATGAATCTGGGATGCTAGAGAAATTAAAATTTGATATTGCCGGAGATGATTTTAGAGAAGGACTTACGGCAATAATATCAGTTAAAGTTGCAGAGCCACAATTCGAGGGTCAAACCAAAACAAAACTTGGAAATAGAGAAGTTTCTTCATCAGTGAGTCAAGCAGTTTCAGAAATGCTGACCGATTACTTGGAAGAACATCCAGACGATGCCAAAACCATTGTTCAAAAAGTTATTTTAGCTGCTCAAGCTCGCCATGCTGCTCAAAAAGCTCGAGAAATGGTACAGCGCAAGACGGTAATGAGCATAGGAGGTTTACCTGGAAAGCTAAGCGATTGCTCTGAGCAAGACCCAGCTAAATGTGAAGTGTTTCTTGTAGAGGGAGATTCGGCAGGCGGAACAGCTAAGCAAGGACGTGACCGCGCTTTCCAAGCAATTTTACCCTTGCGAGGGAAAATCCTCAATGTTGAAAAAGCCATGCAACACAAGGTTTTTGAAAATGAAGAGATAAAAAACATCTTCACCGCACTGGGAGTTACAATAGGTACTGAAGAGGACAGCAAAGCCCTTAACTTATCTAAATTACGCTACCATAAAATAGTGATTATGTGTGATGCAGATATTGATGGGAGTCACATTGCAACACTAATTTTGACTTTCTTTTTCCGTTACATGAAAGAGTTGATTGAAAGCGGACATGTATACATCGCTACACCACCGCTTTATTTGGTCAAAAAAGGTCAGAAAAAGCAATATGCTTGGAACGATAAAGAACGGGATAGTATTGCTGAACAATTCGGTGGAAGTGTAAGTGTACAACGCTACAAAGGTCTTGGAGAAATGAACGCAACTCAACTCTGGGATACTACCATGAATCCAGAGTTTAGAACCTTACGTCAAGTACAAATTGATAACGGTACAGAAGCTGATCGAATTTTTTCTATGTTGATGGGTGATGATGTGCCACCGCGCCGGGAGTTCATTGAAAAAAATGCGATTTATGCCAACATTGATGCTTAATTTTTAATTTCAAAAATAAAAAACCTTCACAACAAAATGATGCATTTAAGTGAAGGTTTTTTTTATTAATTTTATATTAAATATGACATTATGAAAATCCCCAGAATCATTAGTTACTTGTTTTTTTGCGCTCTAAGCAATACAAATGCGCAAGAATCTATAAACGAATTACTCGCTGCTGGTGTAGCGGACACCCAACGCTTTGCAGAATACTACACTGCTCCTGCTTCCGAAGGACTCGTGTATAGCATTTCTAACGCTTGGTTCAACACCGCCAAATCTCCCCGAAGATTCGGATTTGAAATTTCAATTATTGGAAACACGAGCTTTATAAAAGATCAAAAGAAAAGCTTTAACATGGTTGCTTCAGATTTTGAAAACATTAGATTTGTGGACAACAGTACAAGCAAGAACGTGCCGACAGCTTTTGGAGGTTCATCTAGTGAAACTGTGGTTTTGACTTATGATGATCCAATATTTGGAGATCAAGAAGTTACCTTGTCACTTCCCGGAGGAATAGGGTCTTCAGATTCTAGTTTTATTCCAACAGCGTTTTTACAGGCCAGTTTTTCCCCCTTTAAAGGTACTCAAATTAAAGCAAGAGTTGTTCCTAAAATGGCTTTCGACGATGCAAAACTAAATGCTTATGGTTTCGGAATTCAGCAAAATTTACTTTCGTGGTTACCTACAAACAAGATTCTTCCCCTGGCAGTTTCAGCCGTGATTGCTTACTCTCATTTGGATGGAGTTTATGATTTTTCTTCGTCTGAGATTGTTTCTGGCGAAAATCAAAAAATGACACTAGATGTCAATTCTATGTTGTATCAGCTTGTAGTGGGCAGTAAGTTGAAGATTATAAATTTTTATGGGTCTTTGGGTTTACTCAAAGGTAAAACAACAACAGAATTATTGGGATCCTATCAAATTGTTAATGGGGACATCAGCTCGAGTGAAATCACGAATCCAATTTCTATTACCAATAAAATATCGGGACTAAGAACAACTTTTGGAGCCTCCTTAAAACTCGGTTTTATTGGTGTTAATGCTGATTATACAATTGCAGAATATGACAGTGCTTCATTGGGTTTAAATTTTGGTTTTTAAGCTAAAAACAACAACAATTATCAGTACATTTGCGTACGCTAAAAAATAATTTAATCTTAAAAAAATAGAATTGAAATGAAAGTAACTGTCGTAGGCGCAGGAGCCGTAGGCGCAAGTTGTGCCGAATACATCGCCATAAAAAATTTCGCATCAGAAGTTGTACTTTTAGATATTAAGGAGGGCTATGCTGAAGGTAAGGCTATGGATCTCATGCAATGTGCTTCACTAAATGGTTTTGACACCAAAATTACCGGGTCTACTAACGATTACACTAAAACTGCAAAGAGCAACATTTGTGTTATCACTTCTGGAATACCAAGAAAACCAGGGATGACACGTGAAGAGCTTATAGGAATTAATGCAGGCATAGTAAAAACAGTTTCCGAAAATTTGGTAAAACATTCCCCCGATACTGTTCTTATTGTCGTGAGTAATCCAATGGATACAATGACTTATTTAGCGCATAAAGTTACAGGGCTTCCTAAGCATAAAATTATTGGAATGGGAGGTGCATTAGATTCTGCACGATTTAAGTATCGATTAGCTGAAGCATTAGGCGCTCCTATTAGTGATGTTGATGGGATGGTGATTGGTGGACACAGTGATGTTGGAATGGTACCTCTAACTTCTCATGCCACAAGAAATAGTATAAAGGTTTCTGAATTTATTTCTCAAGAACGCTTGGAGCAAGTCAAAGAGGATACTAAGGTTGGCGGTGCAACATTGACAAAACTTTTGGGAACATCTGCATGGTATGCGCCCGGCGCTGCTGTAAGTGGGTTGGTACAAGCTGTTGCTTGTGATCAAAAGAAAATTTTTCCTTGTTCTACCCTTTTGGATGGCGCATATGGACTCAGTGATCTTTGCATTGGGGTGCCTGTAGTTTTAGGAGCAAATGGTATAGAAAAAATTGTCGAAATTGAATTAAGTGCTGCAGAACAAGAACACTTAATGCGAAGTGCTGAAGGCGTAAAAAAGACCAATAGCCTTCTAAATTTGTAGCGCACAACGCTGTGTTAGACTCAATAAATTTAAAGCACCACTATTTTTGTGGTGCTTTTTTTATTAAAACATAAATTCTATTGGCAAATTACCTCGTAAATCATATATTTGCTCGTTTACAAAAATAAAGCAGATCAAAATAATTCAAAATGCAAAATAAAGGATTAGTAAAGTTATTCGCCCTCTTGTTTGGATTGGTGAGTATATATCAATTATCATTCACATTCAAAGCAAATCAAATTGAAGAGGATGCTCAACAGTTTTCAATAAATAAAATTGCTGAAACGGAAGCAGATTATGATTCGAAACGTTCGATAGAACGTTTGAACTATTTAGACTCATTGAAAACTCAAGAAGTGTTCAATATTGGCATTGCTGCATACAATTACGACGAAGTCAAAGAGAAAGCAATGAATCTTGGTCTTGATTTAAAAGGTGGGATCAACGTCATTCTTCAGATTTCTGTAAAAGATATTTTAGTTGGTTTGGCAAACGACAGCAAAGACCCTGTGTTCAGACAAGCTTTGGCTGATGCTGAAGAACTTCAGAAAGACAGTCAGAACACTTACTTAGAAGACTTTTTTGTAGCATTCGAAGCAATTGATGCGGATGCAAATTTAGCCTCACCAGATATTTTTGCCAATAGAACGCTCAGCGATGAGATTACTTTTGATATGAGTGATGATGAAGTAAAACCTATATTATCTGCAAAAATTGACGAATCTATCGTTTCTGCTTTTGAAGTCCTAAGAAAACGTATTGATAAATTTGGTGTAACGCAACCCAACATACAGCGTATTGGTAATTCAGGACGTATTTTGGTCGAATTACCAGGAGCCAAAGAAGTTGAACGTGTGAAAGGATTACTCCAAAGTACGGCACAGCTTGAGTTCTGGGATGCTTTCAAAGGCGAAGAATTCGCTAGTTTCTTATTCCAAGCTAATGAGGTTTTAAAAGAAGTCGTAGACACATCCGATGAAGTAGATTCTGATAAAACTGATGAAGATTCCATTTCAGATATTATTGGTGATACTGATGCTGAAACTGGTGAAGATGGCACTGTAAACCCATTAATCGATTTAATTCGTGCATCAGGTTACACTGGCGGACCGGTGCTTGCATCTTTTGAATCCAAAGACCAACAAACAGTAACGGCTTATCTCAATAATCCTAAGGTAAGAGCTTTACTTAGCCCTGAACAGCGCTATGCAAAATTTGTTTGGGGGATTCCTCAAATTCAACAAACCAATGAAGAGGATACACAAAGTATTGAGCTAGTAGAGCTTTATGCTTTAAAAGGAAACAGAGAAAACAAACCACAATTGAGTGGTGCTGTAATTACCGATGCGCGTCAATCCTATCAGCAAAATGGAAACCCCAGTGTTTCTATGCAAATGAACCTTAAAGGGGCTAAGATTTGGGAGCAAATGACGGGAAATGCGTTTAATACAGGAGGGCAAATTGCCATCGTTTTGGACGAGATAGTTTATTCTGCTCCAGGTGTTACATCAGGACCCATAGCAGGAGGTAATTCAGAGATTTCCGGATCGTTTACGCTCAATGAAGCGGTTGATTTAGCAAATGTTTTGCGCGCAGGTAAACTTCCGGCTTCTGCTGATATTGTTCAAGCTGAAGAAGTAGGGCCGTCTCTAGGGCAAGAAGCTATTGAAAGTGGCATGAAATCTTTCCTTATTGCATTGGCTTTTGTATTGCTTTGGATGATATTTTATTATGGAAAAGCAGGTATTTTCTCTAATGTAGCCTTGTTGCTCAATATACTTTTGATTTTTGGAATTTTATCAGGTTTAGGAGCTGTGCTAACTCTACCTGGAATTGCGGGTATCGTTCTTACAATCGGTATAGCAGTAGATGCTAATGTGCTTATATACGAACGTATTCGCGAGGAGCTGTACAAAGGTAAAGGACAAAAAGAAGCTGTCCGTGATGGCTTTTCTAATGCATTATCTTCAATTTTAGATGCGAACATTACAACGGGGCTTACCGCTTTGATTTTATATACATTTGGTACAGGTCCAATAAAAGGATTTGCTACAACCCTTTTGATTGGTATTTTAACCTCACTCTTTACGGCTATTTTCATTTCAAGACTATTGATCGACTGGCATTTAAATCGCGGGGGTAAACTCGAGTTTTCTACAGGAATGACTAAAGGATTATTTCAATCAATTAAGATCGAATTTCTTAAAAAAAGAAAAGTAGCCTACCTCTTTTCAGGGGCGATTATTACCGCGGGATTAATGTCGTTGTTTACAACAGGCCTCGATCAAGGAATTGATTTTGTTGGAGGACGAACCTATACTGTTCGCTTTGCACAAGATATGAACACTGAAGAGGTAAAAACTGCTGTTAATGATGCTTTTGGTAGTGCAGAGGTAAAAACAATAGGAAGTGCTAACCAATTGAAAATTTCAACAAAATATAAAGTCAATGAAAACTCTGCTGAAGTAGATGCTGAGGTTCAAGAAAAACTTTATGGTGCATTGGTGCCATTCTTGCCAGACGAAACATCATACAAACAATTTATCGATGCTGAAAATAACATTGGAAAAATGTATTCTGGAAAAGTGAGCCCTACTATTGCTGATGACATTAAAAGGTCGTCTGTATGGGCTATCATAGGATCTCTGATCGTGGTATTTTTATACATCTTGCTGCGCTTCAAAAAATGGCAATTTTCATTGGGTGCAGTCGCTGCAGTTTTTCACGATGTATTGATTGTATTAGGGATTTTCTCCATTGCTTGGAAATACTTACCATTTAGTATGGAAATAGACCAAGCATTTATTGCTGCAATACTAACTGTAATTGGGTACTCTCTAAACGATACAGTGGTTGTGTTTGATAGAATTAGAGAATACATCAATGAACATTCTAGCTGGGATTTTGCTAAAATTGTAAACGGAGCCCTAAACAGTACCCTGAGTAGAACGTTAAACACTTCTCTTACTACTTTAGTTGTTTTATTAGCTATGTTTGTTTTTGGTGCTGATTCACTTCGTGGTTTGCTTTTCGCTTTGATTGTCGGGGTACTTGTTGGAACGTACTCATCTGTATTTATTGCAACACCAATTATGCACGATACACTAAAGCGTTTAGATAAAAAATCCTAAATAAAAGAGTTAAAAAAAAAGCATTAAAAAAGCCACTCCTTTGAGTGGCTTTTTTGATGACAAAAAGTAATATGTTGTCAGGTTTTAGTTTTGTGAAAAAACATAAAATAAAGGCCAATAAGTATAAAAGGAATACTTAAAACCTGTCCCGTATTTAATCCAAAAATCCAGTCTTCTCGGCCATCAACTTGTGCAATTTTAAATTGCTCCACAAACACTCGTACGGCCATTAGCATTAACAAGAATAATCCAAACAGGAATCCCTCTTGTTGCCCTTTTTTTGTTTTCCAATACAATGCAAATAAAATTAGAAAGACAAATACATATCCGAAAGCTTCATACAATTGACCTGGATGACGCGGGATATTGTCCATATCCTTGAACACTACAGCCCACGGTAAGCCTTCGCTTGCGGGTTTTCCAATCATTTCTGAGTTGAAGAAATTGCCAATTCTAATAAAAATGGCTCCTAAAGCACAAGGAATTACAACGCGATCTAAAATCCATAAAACAGACTTTTTTAGTACTTTTTTGTTATAGAGGTGCATTGAGATGATCATTCCAATCGCGGCGCCATGACTCGCTAAGCCTCGAAATCCTGTAAATTCAAATCCACCACTGAATTTTACAGGTAAAAATACACTGAAGAAATCCTCTCGGAATAATTCTGCTTGATAAAAAATAACATGACCCAAGCGCGCACCAATCATAATCCCTAAAACAGAATACATAAACAGGCTATCGAGTTTACTCTCGTCCTGTTTTTCATTGTAATAGATCTTTTTCATTATGTAAAAACCAACAATAAATGCAGCCATCCACATTAGGCTATAATAATGAATCTTGAAATTACCGAAAAGTCGAATCCCATCAGATGCAGGTTCCCATACGATTTGCAAAAAAGTCATAGTCATTTAATTTTGATTGTAAATATACTGAATTGAAGAACAATAGTGAGGATGGAGTGAATTAACTCATTTGTCTTTTTTTGGAACAGGGTCATGACCAGATTTACCCCAAGGATGGCAACTAAAAATACGTTTTAATCCTAAAAAACAACCGCGTAAAAATCCGTGTTCTTGCAAGGCTTCCATGCAATATTGCGAACATGTTGGTTGAAAGCGACACTTGGCAGAGAACAATGGTGAAATCCATCTTTGATATCCTTTAATTAGGGCTACACTTACTGTGATTAACAAAGCGTTCATGAATTTAATCTAAAGAAAAAGTAGTGCCGTCTTTTCCATCTTTCAAGTGGATGCCTTTTTCGGACAGTTGATCTCTAATTTGATCTGAAAGGGTAAAGTTTTTTTGAGCTCTAGCTTCATTTCTCAATGTGATGAGAAGTTGAACAGCGTCTGAAAGCTTGTCATGCGATGATGCGTTGTCTAGATTTTCAAGACCTAAAATATCAAAAACGAAATTGTGAAGTGTGTTTTTTAACAGCTCTAGGCTTGTTGCATCAATACTGTTTGTGCCATCATTTATTTGGTTGATGTACTTTACTGCACTGAAAAGCTCAGCGATCAGAATAGGGGTATTAAAGTCATCATTCATGGCATTGTAACAGCGTTGCTGCCAATTTATTACATCAAAATCTGCTGATGCGTTGGAAGCTGTAACGGATTTAAGGATATTTAGGGCATCTATTAATTTGTTAAACCCTTTTTCGGATGCCAAAAGAGCGTCATTGCTAAAGTCAAGAATACTTCTATAGTGTGCTTGCATCATAAAAAAACGAACTACAGAAGCAGCAAAACCTTTAGACAGTTTGTCTGTATCTCCACTCAAAATTTCAGCAGGCAGAATGTTATTCCCTGTTGATTTTGCCATTTTTTGACCGTTTAGTGTAAGCATATTGGCATGCATCCAATACTTTACTGGATTGTGGCTATGCCATGCTTTAGCTTGTGCAATCTCACATTCGTGATGTGGGAATTTTAAATCCATTCCTCCGCCATGAATATCAAATTGTTCACCTAAGTACTTAGTGCTCATTGCTGTACATTCTAGGTGCCAGCCAGGAAAGCCTTCGCTCCAAGGCGAGGGCCAACGCATAATATGTTGTGGCTCTGCTTTTTTCCAGAGGGCAAAATCTTGTGGATTTTTTTTGTCGGATTGTCCATCGAGTGCTCTGGAGTTATGCATCAAATCCTCTATTTTCCGGCCACTTAACACACCATAATCATTCGATTCGTTGTATTTTAAAACATCAAAATAAATCGATCCATTGGCTTCGTAAGCATAGCCGTTGTCAATAATACTTTTTATTATTTCTATTTGTTCTACAATATGTCCCGTGGCAGTAGGTTCTATACTTGGGGGAAGAAAATTGAAGTTATTTAAAGTGTTGTGAAAATCAACAGTATATTTTTGAACCACTTCCATGGGTTCTATTTGTTCTAGGCGAGCTTTCTTCGCAATGCGATCTTCGCCTTGGTCTGCATCATTTTCTAAATGCCCCGCATCCGTTATATTTCGCACATAGCGCACCTTGTAGCCCAGGTGTTTAAAATAGCGAAAAATCATATCAAAAGACATGAATGTTCTTACGTTTCCTAGATGAACATTACTATAAACGGTTGGCCCACATACATACAGCCCAATGTGGCCTTCATTTATGGGTTTGAATTGTTCTTTTTCTCCAGTGATCGAGTTGTATATCGAAATCTTTTGTTGTTCAAACAAATTTAGTGACATCCAGTGTGTTTAAAATTTTGTGTTCAATTGGATGTAATCCAAAAATTCTCTACGCGTTTCATTATTCTTAAATTGACCTCCAAATTCACTTGTAACAGTGCTGCTTTCAATGTCTTTTATTCCTCGAGAATTGACACATAAATGTTTGGCGTCGATAACGCAGGCTACATCTTTTGTGTTTAAGACACTTTGCAGTTCCTTGACTATTTGAATGGTAAGTCTTTCTTGTACTTGAGGTCTTTTTGCATAGTAATCGACAATTCTGTTCATTTTTGAAAGGCCAACAACTGTTCCATTGGAAATATATGCAACATGCGCTTTACCAACAATTGGCAGTAGATGATGCTCGCAAGTCGAGTACAGGGTTATGTTCTTTTCAACCAGCATTTCGCCATAGTTGTATTTATTTTGAAATGTTGAAGCTTTTGGTTTATTCTTTGGGTTTAAACCACCAAAAATTTCGTTCACGAACATTTTGGCCACTCTAAATGGCGTCCCTTTTAGACTGTCGTCCCTTAGGTCAAGTCCTAAGGTTTCCATGATGTGTTTGACATCGTGTTCTATGAGCTCTATTTTTTCCTCATTATTTAATTTAAAAGCATCAACACGAATTGGCGTTTCTGACGATGTTCCTATATGATTATCTCCGATGTGATCAGTTTCGCTTGAGTTTATCTGTATTCCCATAAATTTGTGAAATAAAAGTATTCTAAAAATGTATAACAAAGATAGTTATTTTCTCTGTTCAGTACCCAAATTTATAATGATTAAAAGAAAAATTTAAGATTATTTAAAATAAATAATTAAATTTATAGGCTTGATTTGCTTAAGGCAAACTGCTTAAATTTACCAATTTAAATTTTATGAGGTCATTATTCATTAATGCTATCTTTTCTATTTTTCTGTCCTTATCATGTTTTGGGCAAAAGATAAATTCTAATAGAAGCCTCCCACAAGTCATTGTTTTTAACGACAATACTAAAGCACCATTTTCTAGTGATGAATTAAAAAAATTAGAACAAGTTTATGGTGATGCATTGGCCACTGAAATAATGGATCGGCCAAATCGGGTTCTATTTGCCAAGGAAATTTTAAGAAATAGGGTTGTTGTAAAAGAGGTTTCAAATCCAAAGGCTCATAAGCCTTGTCCTCTACTATCCGAAGTCCCCCTTTTCGATGCCTTTGTTTCAAATCTTACTAGAGATAAATTTTTTAATCCTAAGACATTCAATCCTTTAAAATATAATTTTCCATTTTATCGGCGTGGGAATCAACTCTTCCGCGTAGACCAAACAGATTATTTCATTTTGATTAAACCTCAACATTACAACAATTAGCCATGAAAAAGGGGGTATTACTAGTATTACTTATGATTTTCTGTGCTCATGTTTCAGCGCAAGAACGCAGTTGTGGGACTGAGGAATATATGCAGGAGATGCTGAAAGATCCAGTTTTTAAAAAGCAATGGGCAGAGGACAAATTAAATTTAAAAAAGGAGTTAGCTAGAAGGTCGAGTGCAGATCGTAATTCATTTTTAATGGATGAAATTGTAATCCCAGTTGCAGTCCACTTCCCAGAAGGTTTAGAAGAGGATCGTTTATGCTTGGAGGCTTTAGCTCAAAACCAAATTGACATACTTAATGCTGATTTTACAGCTACCAATTTAGATGCTAATCTTTGGGTTGACGCAGTTGCCACTGGTAATTATCCTGGAATAATTCACGGAGCTGCTAATATAAAATTTTGTATTGCTACTTCTAATCATCCTGCCAACACAGATGATGACTTGATAGAAGGAGGCCCAGCGGTTTCCATTGGATATGATTTTGGTGGTGGGACTTCCACTGATCCTCTTTGGGGTGGATATTTAAATTTTTTAGTCAAAACTCTTGGTGGAGGGACATTAGGGTTTTCGCCAAAACCAGGAAATATTGCTGCTGGTATGTCTGTTACAATGAATACTTTTTCTTTTGGTTCTGGGGCTGGTTGTCCGGGGTTTGAACCTGCTGCGCCGTATAATCTTGGACGGACAACAACCCATGAGCTTGGACATTTTTTTGATCTAAGTCATGTTTGGGGAGATGGGCCCTGTGGTGTGGACGATGGAATTGCTGATACCCCTGAAGCCGATGGTGCAAATGGAGGGTGTCCAGCTCCTGCTCAATTTCCAGCATGTAACCCCGGAGAATTTGAGCTTTCGATGAATTACATGGATTACACAGATGATGCCTGTATGTATATGTTTTCACAAGGGCAAATTGATGTTGTGGATGCTTATGTTGCAGGAGTCTTACAACCACAATTTAAGCCGAATACGGTACCAATTTGTGTAGAAACCCCCGAATATACCATGACTGATGGACTTATAAATACATGTAATGGGATTTTCTATGACTCTGGTGGTGCGGATGCTGATTACTCCAATGGTGAGAACGAGGTAACGTTTACTATTTGTCCCGAAAACCCTGGTCAAGTCATTCAATTGGACTTTACCAGTTTTAGTACGCAGTCTAACTTAGATATTCTTACTATCTACAACGCTGATAATCCAGATGATCCTACAACAATTATACAAGAATATTCAGGTACTGATCCCGCAGATAGTCCAGGCCTCGTTGCCGCTACGACAACAAATGCTTCTGGGTGTCTAACTTTGGTGTTTACTAGTAACGGATTTGGCGTGGAGTCTGGTTGGCAAGCCAATATTTCTTGTCAAGATCCACCAACAGCATGTCAAACTGTTTTAGCACAATTAGACTCAGCATTTCCAGAGCCCAATGCTGAGGGTTACATCCTTGTCTGTCCTGGAGAAGAAATTACGTTAAGCGGGAGTGGTACTTTCTCAGAACCAGGAGGAGGTGATGGGGCTACCTATCAATGGGATACAGGTGATGGCACGCTGATTGATGGACAAACAGCAACTTTCTCCTATGATACTCCAGGAGTCTATTTAGCTAACTTGAACATCTGGGATACCAATACCAGTATTTTACCTGAAGGCTGTAAAAACACAAACTTGATTAATCAAATTATTCTGGTCAGTACAACACCTGATTTTACTGCAACTGTTCCTGATCAAGATCCATTATGTTTTGGTGCTACAACTTCCATAACAGCTGTAGTAACACCAACAGCCTACATTAACGAATGTACAACCCCAGAAAGTGAGGTTACTTTTTTACCTGATGGGAGTGGTGATATGTATGAAACATCAATTATTGTGGATTGTTTCGAATCAGATCAAGAGCTAGATGATGTTAGTCAGTTGATTGAAGTCTGCCTGGTTCTTGAGCACTCATATCTTGGAGATTTAGATATTTTTCTTGTCTCTCCAACTAATGAAATAATTACGTTATTTGATAATTTTTCGATTGGTTTTGGGAGCTCAGCCAACCTAGGCATTCCATGGGCGCTTGGCACTGCAGATTTTGGTGGTGAAAACGTAACAACTCCAGGTGTTGGTTACCAATATTGTTTTGTTGCTGATAATAGCTTTCCAACTTTAGCTGAAGGAATTCAATTTTCTGATGATTTTCCTTTGGGTGACACTGGAAATACATATCAAGATAGTTTTGTCCCAGAAGGAACCTATTCTAGTGATGAACCCTTTAGTAATCTTTTGGGTTCATCTCTAAATGGAAGTTGGACTATTCAGGTAGTTGATAATATTAGTGCCGATAACGGTTATATCTTTTCTTGGGAACTAAATTTTGATCCTGCCCTAACCCCAGCAAATCTCTCATTTACACCAGAAATCGTTTCAGGCTCATGGACAGATGACCCTAGCATTGCAGAAACTAACGGCGATACAATTACCATAGCCCCTCCAACCGAAGGGCAATACTGTTACACCTACACCGTAGTTGATGATTTTGACTGTGAATACACACATGAGGTTTGTGTAGATGTTTTGCCAGAAATTATTTTTGATGTTCCCAGCAATCTTTTTGTATGTGATTCTCCAGCACCACCATACGTTTTTGACCTGTCTCAAAACGAAGCCACTATGCTTGCATCTAATCCCAATCCAGAGGATTATGTAGTGACTTTTCATAACGATATAACGGCTGCAGAAAACGATACTGGGGCAATTATGGATACCACAGCATACTCTGGTACAGTTAATGAAGAAATTTTTGTCCGCTTCGAGTATTTAGATTCCAATTGTTTTGTAATAGAATCATTTCAACTAAAACTTATCGATTTACCTCAGATTTTTGCGGCAGAAGACATAGTGAAATGTGATGATTTGTCTAATGATGGCGTTGAATTGTTTGATTTAGATGAGCGAACATCATCAATCTTAGGAACACAATTAGCAACAGATTACGAAGTAACTTATCATATAGATCTAGCATCTGCTGAGGCGGGGACAGATGATCTGACAAGTCCATATCTTAGCACTTCTGATGCGCAAGGTATATATGTGCGTGTTCAACCTGTGGGAGGTGGCGGCTGCTTCATAGTCAGCCCCGATCCTTTGTTTTATTTGATTGTAACTAATAAAGCTACTGCCGTAGCCCCACAAAATCTTTCTGAATGTGATTCTAGCGGTACAGGCGCATTGGAGGCCACATTTGATTTAGAACAACAAACGGCAACTATTTTAGGGAATCTTCAGGATCCATCAACGTTTACAGTAACCTATCATTCTGACCCTACAGATGCAGAATCGGGGGATAGTCCTCTTGTTAGTCCATTAACTACAACTTCAACAACGATTTATGTTCGAGTTGAAGAGGATGGGTTGCCTGATTGTTATGAAACTACAGAATTTGAACTTATTGTTAATCCTAATCCAGAGGTCACAGACCAGAGTACTACTGCTTGTAGTTCATCTACTGTAGGTCTTACTTTGGCTGATGATGTAGACGGTCCATCTGTGGCGAGTTATGATCTTACGTCAATCACACCAGAGGCAGGATTAGCAGCAGATGCTTCAAATGCGGTATTAGCCGCGAATTTAGCTTCAGATGCCATTGCATCGGATGTGTGGACCAACACTACAGCTACACCATTGGATGTGGTTTATAGTTTTACGCCAGTATCATCGGACAATTGTATAGGTGAAGCCTTTACAGTGACTGTTACCGTTAATCCTAATCCAGAGGTTTCAGACCAGAGTGCTACTGTTTGTAGCGCATCTACTGTAGGTCTTACTTTGGCTGATGATGTAGACGGACCATCTGTGGTGAGTTATGATCTTACGTCAATCACACCAGAGGCAGGATTAACAGCAGATGCTTCAAACGCGGTATTAGGCACAAATTTAGCCTCAGATGCCATAGCATCGGATGTGTGGACCAACACCACAGCTACACCATTGGATGTGGTTTATAGTTTTACGCCAGTATCATCGGACAATTGTACAGGCGCAGCCTTTACAGTCACTGTTACGGTCAATCCTTTACCAGTTCCAGCCCCAGCGTTTATTGACTCTAAATGTGATGATGATACCGATGGTTTACAGACCTTTGATATGAGTGGAGTAGCGGCCCAGGTGATAGGGGCGCAGACGGATATGGTGGTGAGCTACCACCTTACACCAACAGATGCTGAGAACGACACTGCTGCCTTGGGTGATAACATCACCACAACGATACCAAACCTACAAACGATCCACATACGATTGGAGAACACTCTTACCAATTGTTACGCCACCAGTACCATAGATTTGGTGGTTGATCCTTTGCCGGAGGTCGATTTGGAGGACAATTATGTGATTTGTTCTGATGCTACAGGAGGCGGATTAGATTATGTTGTTGTTGATCCAGGGCTTTCACCAGCGACTTACAATTTTATATGGCGAGACGAACTTGGAGATGTACTCAGTACTGATTCAACCTACACGGTTGATCAGGGTGGTATTTATAGCTTAGAGGTCAGTTTTGCTTCAACAGCCGCAGGCTGCTCAGCACCTTTAGAGATTTTCACGGTTAGTGAGAGTGGAGCCCCAGCAGTGACAGTAGATGTGGTGACTGAGGCTTTTGCAGACACACATGTGGTTGTCGCTACAGCTGTCGGGACAGGGATTTACGAGTTTAGTTTGGATCAGGGTCCATGGTTAGACAGTGGAACATTTATAGGGGTAGATCCTGGCGAGCATATGGTTTATGTACGGGATGTGAATGGTTGTGGCGTAACAGCAACGATGATTTATATTGTAGATTATCCAAAATATTTCACGCCCAATGGCGATGGCTACCACGACACGTGGAATATTAGCAGTTTATGGCATCAAGCTAACGCAAAAATTTATATATTTGACAGGTACGGAAAATTGCTTAAGCAAATCACCCCTGCAGGTGAAGGATGGGACGGCACATACAATGGCCAGCAGATGCCATCCTCAGACTATTGGTTTTCATTAGAATACCATACTGAAGGCCAAAATGACCTCAAGCAATTTAAAGCACATTTTACTTTGAAAAGATAAAATTAAAATGAAATTAACCAATAAAATTACATTCCTGCTTGTCTTGTGTTTTTCAATTCATGAACTTCAAGCACAAGAAGGATTACCAATATATTCAGATTACTTGACTGATAATTACTATTTGATTCACCCATCTATGGCTGGGGTAGCTAATTGTAATAAAGTCCGATTGACCGCCAGACAACAATGGTTTGGACAGGAAAACGCGCCAAGTTTACAAACATTAAGTATTAATGGGCGAATTGGCGATTCTCAATCTGGAGTCGGTGCTATTGTTTTTAATGATCAAAACGGATATCATTCTCAAACAGGAGCCTATTTTACTTATGCACATCATTTGATGTTTTCTAGAAATACAATCGACTTAAATATGCTATCGTTTGGCCTCAGTGCAGGAATGATTCAGTATAAGTTAGATGAGACTGCTTTTGTTGAGTTTGACCCTATTATTGGGGGTATAGAACAAAGCGCTACAGACTTTAATGTGGACTTTGGATTTTCATATCATTTTATTAATTTCTATGCACACGCGACGATTAAAAATCTTCTTAAAAATGAAGGCGTTAACATCAACGAGCAAGGCGTCAGCTATGATAATTTGACAACATACCTTTTTTCTGCAGGAAATGTATTTTCAAAATTTGGAAGTGATTGGAGTTTTGAACCATCTATTTTGTTTTCGTACAAAGACGCTACTGAAGAATCATTTATTGATGCAAATTTTAAAGCTTACAGAGATTTTGATTTTGGCTCTATCTACGCGGGGGTATCATACAGAAGAAGTTTTGATGGAGCAGAATATATCAACGGAAACACGGTCAGCAGTCAAAAGCTACAATACTTTACACCGCTTGTTGGTATTGAATACAACAACTTTATGTTTGCCTACACCTATTCTTATCAAGCCAATTCGATTGTACTTGACAATGGAGGGTACCATCAGCTCACACTAGGGTTCAATTTTGGATGCCGTAAAGAAAAGTATGACTGTAACTGTCCAAGTGTGAATTAGATTTTAATCTAATTTTTTAATAGTTCTTTTTTCCAAATTCATCAAATTAGCCATTACATCAGTCGATCCGTTTGTGAAGAATGAATAATTCACACTCTGTTGACTAGAATTAAAAAGATTATATTTTTCAAGTATTGCTTTGGTTTGTTTTGCAACTGCAGGGCCAGATTCTATTATTGTAATTCCTTCAGGCAGTAATTTTTTGAGAACAGGAATTAAAAAATGATAATGCGTACACCCCAATACCAAATTATCTATTTTGGCCTCTAGCATTGGCCTTAAATAGGCTTTGACTAACTTTTCCATTTCATCAGAAAATAGCGCACCAGCTTCAATAAGCTCTACAATACCATTGCCTTCTTGCTCAACGACGTTTAAGTTTGAAGTGTATCGCTTAGACGTTTCGTGAAAAAGTGTACTGCTCAAGGTACCTTTTGTAGCTAAGATTCCTATAGCATTTGTCTTAGTTTTAAACGCAGCTGGTTTTATGGCAGGTTCAATTCCTATAAATGGGACTTTATACTGTGCTCTCAAGTGTGAAATTGCATTAGTAGTTGCTGTATTACAAGCAACAACAATAGCCTTTGCGCCTTTGTTTAGGAGTAATTCTGTGTTAATTTTTGAGCGGTATAGAATTGCCTGTTCTCCTTTTGTACCATAGGGGGCATATTTTGCATCGGAGATGTAAACTGTAGATTCATCAGGCAGTAGTGTTGTTATTTCTTTCCAAATAGAAAGCCCTCCAGCGCCAGAATCAAAAATACCTATAGGGTTTGTACTCATATATGTACAAAAATAAAAAAGCTGCTCACATGGGAGCAGCTTTTTAGAAGTATTTTTTAGACTTATTAGAACCCTAATTCAGTTTTTACGTCTGTTAACAAGTCTTTTCCGTTGGCCATAATAACTCCCTGACCTTGTGAAGAATCTAGTACATAGTCAAACCCCTGTGCATTACCAACTTTAAGAATAGCATTTTTTGCTTTTTCAGTTATAGGCCTTAAAAGGTCTAATTCCTTTTTTTGCAAGTCTTGTTGGGCTTGTGCTTGGTACTGACGAATACTTTGTTCCATACTTTGGACTTCTTGTAAACGCTTACCGTTCTCTTCATCGGTTTTTGTGGAAGATTCAGCGTCGTACTGCGTAATTTTATTTTGAAGCTCAGTAGCCATTGCTTGAATGTCAGTTTCGTAGGTCTTAGCTAATTTTTCAAGTTCAGATTTTGCACTTTTCATGTCAGGCATAGACTCTACCAATTCTTGTGTATTGATATGTGCAACTTTAGATTGTGCTTGAAGAGTAAGACTAGCTGATAGGATGAGGGTTGCTGCTAATAGTAGACTTTTTAAATGTTTCATTGTTTTTAGTTATAATTTAAATTTACTTTTTATTATTTTTAATACTGTCGCGTTTGCGTTTTTGCGCTTCTAATTTTGCTTTGCGCTCGGCTAAAATACGCTTTTTCTTTTCTTCTAAAGCTTTTTTTCTTGCTTCTCTATCGCTTAGGGCTTTATTTGCTTTTTCATTGCTTTTAGTGTCTTTCTTTTCGTCACTAGTAGTTTCATCTTTGGTTGTTGCGTCTTCTTCCCCCGCCTTTTTACGCTCTATTTTGTCGCGTGCTTTATCTCTTTTTTCTTTAGCTATACGCTTTTTTTCTTCAATTTCTTTTTCGCGTGCTTCACGCTTTGCCTCTAGTTCTGCTTTTCGTTTGGCCAAAGCTTCAGCCTGCTTGGCATTGCGTTCTTCAAGCAACTGTTGGCGCTTATCAACAGTTGAATCAACTTCGTTACTATTTTCTTTGTCCTGACTTGATTCACCTTCTTGTTTTGAATTTCTATTTTGCTTTTTATTGCGTGCTTTATCTCTTTTTTCTTTAGCTATACGTTTTTTTTCTTCAATTTCTTTTTTGCGCGCCTCGCGCTTTGCTTCTAGTTCTGCTTTTCGTTTAGCTAAGGTTTCAGCACGTTTAGCATTTCGTTCGTCAATTAACCTTTGCCGCTCATCTTTATCAGAATCAACCTCTACAATATTGTCTTCTTCTTCAGCAGCTTTACGTTCTTTTTTGCTATTTATCTGTTCGCGTTTTGCAGTCCTGTTGATAGTGCGCAGTACTTGCTCACTAATATCATAACGATCTGCAGAGTATAGCATGACGACATCAGCAGATTTATCAAAAATAAAATCATATTTTTTGCTTGTGGCAATTTCTTGTATAGCTGCAAATATTTGGTCTTGAATGGGTTGAGTCAATTGTTTTTTCTGAATCATCAAATCTCCATTTGGCCCAAATCGCTTTTGTTGGTAATCGATGATTTCATTTTCTATAATTTGGAGTTCTTCTTCACGCTCAACAATGAGCTCATTGGTAAGTAAGACGCGCTCGTTATTGAGTTGTGCTTTTTGAGTTTCTAGTTCTGCAAGTCGTTGTTCAACTTCTATTTTCCATTGCTGAACCTTAGCTTCTAATTGATTTTGGGCACTTTGATACTCATTAACATTTTCTAAGATGTACTCTGTGTCGATATAACCAATTCGTACACCGCGCTGTGCATGAGCAGCACCAATGGTCATTGCAAGAAATAATACAACTACTAAAGTTCTCATTTGGGTTGAAGCGAATATGTTTATTTTTAGATACTTCATATTGTATAAATTTCATTAATCTGACTTAAGTTATCAAATTAACGAAATTAATTTCAATTTATTTTAATTCATTAACATTCAGCGGCTTTGTGATGCCAATTGTTAAAATTGCTGACCCAAGATGAAATGTGTTTCCCATCCATTTTTTACAGTACTGCCAGGAATTGGATCAAATCCGTGGCCAAAATCAATTCCTAGGAGTCCAAACGCCGGCATAAACAGACGAATTCCAAGCCCAGCTGAACGTTTTATGTTAAAAGGATTGAAATCCTTAAAGTCGTTGTATGAGGCTCCACCTTCTAAAAACGCCAATGCAAATATTTTTGTTTGCCCTTTTAATGTAATTGGGTGTCTAAGTTCGAGTGAGAATTTGTTGTAGATACTCCCACCGTCTTGACTCGATAAGGATTGATTGGCATAACCGCGTAGTGCAATAGCTTCACGGCCATCTAGTCTGTAGGTAGTCATTCCATCTCCACCCAAAAAGAACCGCTCAAAAGGAATTACACCACGATCGTTGTTATATGCCCCTAAAAACCCAAATTCAAAGCGTGGCCTCAAAATCAACTTTCCTTTAATTCTTGTGTACCAATCGCCCGAAAACTTAATTTTATAAAATTCTAACCATTTGAATCGCTCTTGGTCAATCTCACTAATACGTTCATTCGCTGCATTTCTTTCAGCAATTTCATCATCATCATTAGTATTGCTCAATTCACGAATTCGATCAGCTTTTTCGTCCCGCTCATTTTTTAGTGCAGCGTAATCAACGCCATTAACTGCAGAGTAAGGAAATGTTACTTTTGCTGATAAACTAAAATTCGATCCTCCTTCTGGGTAAATCGGGTCATTATAGGTGTTGTTTCTGCTCAAGCCTATTGTATATGCCAAATTATTTGCGCTACCATCACCAAAAGTAAATAGCCCCGTATTGTAGTTATTCAAATCGTAATATTGATAACCTAAATTCTGTGAAAGCACAAAATAGTCATCTGGGACAGTTAATTTTTTTGCAATTCCAAAGTTAATACCAGTTATATTGAAACTTCTATCTTTATCAGCTGATCGCGTGGCTCTGTTGTAAAGGAATTGTTTTGTTTGTGAAATCGAAGTTGAAAATTGAACAGGCTTTTCTCCACCAAGCCAAGGTTCTGAAAATGAAAAGCTGTAGGTTTGAAAAAATTGACTGGCTTGTAATCTCAACGATAGACTTTGTCCGTCGCCCATTGGGACTGGTGTGTAGGCTTTTTTGTTAAACAAATCTTTTATAGCGAAATTGTTGAAGGATAGCCCAAGTGTACCAATAAATCCACCACCACCATAACCCCCTTGAAGTTCAATCTGACTAGATCCTTTTTCGACAACACTAAATTCCATATCAAGTGTGCCGTCGTTAGGATTTACATTTTTAAAGTCTGGAGAAATTTCTTGCGCATCAAAAAATCCTAACTGCCCAAGTTCACGAACAGTTCTTACGACATTACTTTTACTATAAAGCTGCCCAGGGCGTGTACGCAATTCGCGATACACCACATGATCGTTGGTTTTGTTGTTGCCCTTGACAGAAATATTTTTGAAATAAGCAGGCTTACCTTCAGTTACTCTAATTTCCATGTCAATGACGTTCCCATCAGCACTAACTTCAACAGGTGTTATTGTAGAAAATAAATATCCGTTGTTTTGGTATAAGTTAGTTAGATCAAATGCATCTGGATCTGAGTTATCAGCAATACGTTTTTCAAGCTCTACACCATTGTAGGTATCCCCTCTTTTAATTTTTAAGACTTGATTTAACTGTTCATCAGAATAGATGGTGTTTCCCAAAAAGTTTATAGTACCGTAAGTGTATTTTTCTCCCTCTTCAATAGTAATATTGAGGTCGACTGTTTTGTCATCATTCACAACCAATGAGTCGGAAACTATTCTTGCGTCCCGAAATCCTTTTTCCTTTAGCTTGTTTACGACACTCACTAAATCTTCCTCATAATCAGCTTCAATATATTTTGAACGTTTGTGGACTCTAATTAAATTCTTTTGCTTTGTATTTTTCATGGCTTTACGCAGGCGTTTACTGCTCATTTTTTCATTGCCATAAAATGCTATTTTTTTAATCTTAACCTTTTGACCTTTATCTATTCGAATACGCATATCAACTCGAGTTTTCTCAACAGAATCAATGACTTTGCTAGTACTTATCAATGCTTTTGCGTTTAAATATCCTTCTTTTTTGTATTTATTTTCTAAATAGTATTTTGTTGTAGTTATTAGGTTTTCAGTAACTTTAATTCCTGGGGTCAGTTTGTTTTCGTCTATGATTCCACTGATTTTTCCTTTCTTAACCCCCGTAATTTTCACTTCCTTTAGCTCAGGGAGGTCGTCGAGTTGAATTTCTAGATAAATTTGATCCCCTTCAATTTTTGAGATAAAAACATCAATGTTAGAAAATAAATTTGAGTCCCATAATTTCTTTATTCCATCACTAATTTTTGTACCTCCCGGAATAGTTACCTTTTCCCCTTTGATAAGGCCAGAATAGGTGATGATGGTTTCAGCACCATAAACGGTTTCCCCTTTAACACTGATGTCTGCTATTGTGTAGTCTTTTCTTTTGGAAATATCTAATGCTTGTCCATGTGCTGTGTAGCACATCAAAATCATGAGACAAGAAATTATATTAAGAAACCTGTAGGTGTGTTTAGTTAAGTTGTTCACTTGTTTTTCCAAATCTTCGTTCTCTTTTTTGGTAACTGGCAATAGCCTTATATAAATCTTCATCACTGAAATCAGGCCAAAACACTTCAGTAAAATACAATTCAGCATAAGCAATTTGCCATAATAGAAAGTTGCTCAGTCGTTGTTCACCGCTTGTTCTTATCAGTAAATCTACGTCTGGCAAATTTCGCGTGTAAAGATGCTGATTTATTACCGATTCATCAATTTTTTCAGAAGAAATTATATTATTTTTAATTTTTTCTCCAATTTTTCGCACCATTTGGGTTAATTCATCTCTTGAGCCATAGCTCAAAGCAAGATTTAAAGTCATTTTAGTGTTCGATTTGGTGGCATCGGTCACATGAATCAGCTCGTTGTATACTTTTGTTGGTAGTGTTTTAATATCTCCAATCGCGTTCAACCGGATATTATTTTTCTGTAGGGTTTTAATTTCTTTTTTTAAAGATGAAATTAACAAACGCATAAGAGTTTTTACTTCCAGTTTTGGGCGCTTCCAGTTTTCTGTTGAAAAAGCATAAAGCGTAAGGTGTTCGATGCCCAATTGCGCACAACTTTCCACTGTGGTTCGCACTGATTTTGTGCCATTTTCATGGCCAAAGGCACGAATTTTTCCTTTAGATTTTGCCCATCGCCCGTTGCCGTCCATAATAATGGCAATATGTTTGGGGAGAGGGTGATTGAGTATGTCGTCTTTTGAGCTCATTTAATAGTCACAAAAACAAGGGTTTTGTCCAAAAGTGTAAGTTAAGGTAATTCCACTAAACACGTACCAGTCATTGTTGTTAAAGTTTCCAAATTGTAATTCTTTTAACTCATCAGCATCAGGAATGCTACCGTCCAATTCGTCCGAGAAAGTGTATCTTGCTGCAACTTCTATACCAAAAATTAAATCCTCGGTAAGGGTAACTTTCATTCCCAAAGCAATGGGAATTCCAAAAGCATTGCTTTTTGTTTTTTCAGGGATTAGTTTATTATTGCTGTAGTAAAAGTTTGGATGGTTAAGCATGCTTACACCAGTGTAAATGTAAGGGCTAAAGTTAAAGCTATTGCGGTGCAAATCGAAGTCTAGAAAAGTAAATTCAATACCTGCAGAAACTTCCAGAGCCTCTTCTTTAAAAAAATACCCTCTTTCTTGTCTTTTTGGATCAGAGGACTTGCGGTCATTACCTAATAAAGTGGTATAAATAACACTAACTCTGTAAGAGTGTCTTGCACTTCTGTTCCAGCGAAATATTCCTCCAATTGCTAATTTTTTTGGGGCTATGAATTTGGTAGAACCCACATCACCAATAAAATTTGACCCTCCGCCAAAAACACCAATTTCATAAATTTGAGCACCCCCCAATTGTATGATTGTGGCAAAAAGTAGAATGCAATAAATTTTTTTCATGTAATTTAAAATGAGTGCAAATATAACAAAATTGAAATCGCTTCAAAACAGATTCATTTTGAATAAGTTAAACGGAAAAATATCGAGATTATTACTTTAGTTTCTGGGATCGGCACCCCAGAGCAGTTTTTTGCGCAAAGTTTGAATAAAGGTGCCTGCTTTAAGTTCAATCATTTTAATATCAAAAGCTGCTTTTTTGATGGTAATTCCAATCGAGTTGTCTAGTGAGTTAATTCGAGAGTCTAAAGAAACTAAATACTCATGTTCACGACCGCTAACGTTTAATCTAATTTTGTGTTTTGCTGAAATAACTAAAGGGCGTGCATTGAGGTTATGAGGTGCAATGGGGGTAATTACCAAGCTATCGGATTCTGGCATAATGACTGGTCCTCCGCAACTCATGGAATAGCCTGTTGACCCTGTAGGCGTGGAAATAATAAGACCGTCGGCCCAATAAGAGTTTAAATACTCATCGTCTAGCCAAGTTTCAATACTAATCATCGAGGTTGTATTTTTCCTACTTACCGTAACTTCATTTAATGCAAAGTCTAGTTCAAAATTTGATTCTTTTTGATTGGTAGTTACCGATAAAAGACTGCGTTTCGATATGCGGTATTTCCCTTCAAATATTTGGTCTAAAGCGCCAACAATATCATCCCTTTTTATTGTTGCTAAAAATCCAAGTCGACCTGTATTAATACCTACAATAGGAATATCTAAATCTTTGACATGTGTTATTGCTCTTAAAATTGTTCCGTCACCGCCCACGCTAATCATAAGATCAAAAGAGTCATCCAAAGCAGTAAAGGTTCCAAGGTTATAGGCTTTAATTTTTATGCTGGAGTGTTCGAGAATGGAATTATAGAAATGAGCATCTACAAAAACTTCAGCAGATTTATTTCCCAAATAATCGAATAGGGCAACAATAGCCGAGCGAGATCGTTCATTGAATTCTGGACCGTAGACTGCTATTTTCATGGGTCAAAATTACAAATTTAAATACCGATTCAAGTATGCAGAACGATCTTTAAGTGTTTTTAAAAAACGATCGTCTTCGTGACCAGAAATAATTGTATAGCCGTATCTTCTAAAGGTTTCAAATATGGCACTCAGGCCAGAGTTTTCAATTTTGATGATAACTTGTACCATATCATTCCTTATTTTAGAAACAAATACGCCAAGCATTTTTACATTATTTGATTCAACAATTTGACATATTTCGCTTAACGAGTAGTCTTTGTATGCCTTTTCGACAATGATAGTACCACCTGGTTCAGAAAAAAAAGGAGTGTTTCTAAATAATGAAATAATATCAATAAGTAAATAATACCCCAAATAATTGTGGTTTGAATCTAGAACTGGCATCAGGTTAGAATCGTTGAGTGCAAATGTGTCTAGGACGTCCAACCAAATTGCAGACTGATCTACAAAAAAATGCTCAACAGCATAAAGGACATCCTCCACTTTTTCGTTTCCATCAAAGCAATACACATCAGTTTCAGAAAGACATCCGATATAAATTCCATCTTTTTGAATCGGCACATGCGAATAAGTCAGTTGATTAAACACTTCTTGAAGCTCCTTGATTTTGGCGCTTACATCAAAAGGTCTAAGATCGTTGATGATGTATTGATCTAGTGGCATATCTTATTTATAAGTCTCTGCAAATTAATCAAAAATAATATACTAAAAGCTACGGACTTTGTATTTTTGCAGATAAATCAATCTGGTTATGACAAAATTAAGCGTGAACATCAACAAAATAGCAACATTGAGAAATGCAAGAGGTGGCGACACGCCCAACCTGATACAATTTGCAAAAGACGCTCAGGAGTTTGGCGCACAAGGGATTACAATTCATCCACGACCAGACGAACGCCACGTTCGCTATCAGGACGCACATGATCTCAGAGCCGAAGTTTATACAGAGTATAATATAGAAGGAAACCCGATTCCAAAATTTATAGAGTTAGTTTCAGTCATTAAACCAGATCAAGTGACCCTTGTGCCTGACGCTGAAGATGCCATCACGAGCAATGCTGGATGGGATTGTGTAAAACACCATTCATTTTTACGTGAAACTATTGATGAATTTCAAAAGCAAGGCATTAGAACATCAATATTTTTGGACCCTAGCCTTCATCAAGTAGAGGCCGCCAAGGCTACGGGCACAGACCGTATTGAATTGTATACAGAGAGTTTTGCACACAACTATGCCATTGGTAATTCAGCTGCAATTAAACCCTACACCGACTGCGCAGTTCTTGCTCATGAATTAGGGATGGGTATAAATGCAGGGCATGATTTATCTTTAAATAACATTAAATTTTTCAAGCAAAATATTCCAAACTTATTGGAGGTTTCGATTGGTCATGCCTTAATTTCTGAAAGCCTATACTTAGGTGTAGAAAATGTCATCAATATGTATTTGAATCGATTGGAGTCATGAATCTGCATGCAAAAGTAATTGGGGTAGGGCAGCCATTTATCATACTACACGGATTTCTTGGGATGGGCGACAATTGGAAGACCATGGCTCTTCGCTTTTCAAAATTGGGGTATCAAATTCACCTTATTGACCAAAGAAACCACGGCAGAAGTTTTCACGACGACAAATTTGATTATGAACTTCTTACGCAAGATTTGCTGAGGTATTGCACACAAAATACTATTGAAAAATGCATACTTTTGGGGCATTCAATGGGAGGAAAAACAGCAATGCTTTTTACGGCTCTTTATCCAAGTTTAGTTCATCTGCTCATTGTGGCCGATATTGCCCCTCGGTTTTATCCGGTGCATCACGATGCTATTTTGGAAGGGCTTGACTCGCTTGATTTTTCGCAAATAAAATCAAGAAAACAAGCCGATGAAAAACTGTCCGAGTATATTTCTGAACTCGGGATCAGACAGTTTTTATTAAAAAACTTATATTGGATTCATCCTGGACAATTGGCTTTACGTATTAATTTGAAAGCATTAAAAAAGAATGTTGCTGAGGTAGGTGAAGCTCTTCCAGCTCAAATGAGCGTGGAGCGATCGACACTATTTCTTAAAGGTGATCGCTCCGAATACATCGGCCCAGATGATGAAAAACAAATTTCTGTGCAATTTTCAAATGTTAGAATTGAAACCATCCCAAAAGCAGGCCATTGGCTTCATGCCGAAAATCCTGAAGCATTTTTTGCAGCTGTTTCAAACTTTTTGTCCTGATTTTCAAATTATTAAAATATTTGTACTCCATTAAAATTGTTGTACTTTTGCCACCCAATTTTTAATTCATAACAATGAATATTACAAGAGAAAATAAAGATGCTTTAAATGCGGTTGTAAAAATCGACATCGAAAAGTCAGATTATGCTGAAAAAGTAGAAAAAATTCTTACCGATTACAAAAAGTCTGCAAATATCCCAGGATTTAGAAAAGGTCAAGTTCCAATGGGCTTGGTCAAAAAACAATACGGTAAAGCCGTTTTGGCTGAGGAAGTCAACAAACTACTTCAAGAATCTTTAGGCAAATATCTTAATGACGAAAAGTTAGACGTTTTAGGCAACCCGTTGCCAAAAGCGCAAGATGATATTGATTGGGATACTGACGCATTCTCTTTTGAATTTGAAATTGGATTGAGTCCAGAGTTTGACATAAAGCTAAAAGGACGTAAAGCGATCACACAATATACAATTGTTGCGGACGACAAAATGGTTCAGGATCAAATCACCAATATACAAAAGCAATATGGTCAACTGATTTCTAAGTCAGAAGCTAGTGAAGGCGACGAACTAACTGGGGTGTTTTTCAATGATGAAGCGGGTATTGAATCGACCACGACCATTTCATTGGAAAAGTTGAAGGGGAAATCCAATTTAAAGAAATTTATTGGCGCAAAATCCGGAGATATCATCACTGTAAAATCAAAAGGACTTTTCAAGGAAGCACATGACTTGACAACCTACCTAAAAATTGATCAAAACACTGCTAATGATTTGAATGTTCAGCTCACATTCACAGTCAATGAAATTAACGAAAGAGGCTTAGCCGATTTAGATCAAGAGCTTTTCGATAAATTATTTGGTAAAGATGTTGTTAAAACGGTTACTGAACTAAAGGAAAAAATTAAGGCAGATGCAGAAAAGCAATTTGTTCAGCAATCAGATCAGAAATTATTAAATGATGTCACTGAATATTTAGTAGAAAATACCAAGTTTGATTTACCAGCTGAATTTTTACAAAAGTGGCTTCAAACAGTAGGTGAAGAGCCTATGAATGAAGCTCAGGCTAAAGAAGAGTATGAAAAGTCTGAGAAAAGTATGCGTTATCAGTTGATAGAGAGCAAACTGATTGTAGACAATAATCTACAGGTGAATTTTGAGGAATTGAAAGCTTATGCTGGTGCAATGATTAAAGGTCAGATGGCACAATTCGGACAATTGAATCCTTCTGAACAAGAAGTAGAAGATATAGTGGCGCGTGTGTTGTCAAATCAAGATGAAGTAAAACGAATGTCAGAGCAATTGACAAGCCAGAAATTGTTAAGTTTTTACAAAGACAACGCAAAACTTAAAGCTAAAGAAATGAGCTATGAGGCTTTTGTTAAAGAAGTTTACGGAAAGTAATTTTAAGCTGTAAAATAAATTTCAAACACTTCTCCGGAAGTGTTTTTTTGTATTTAAAAAATAAACTATCCTTCGAAAATAATAGTATATTTACATTCTCAAAAACAAACATATATATGGATTACGGAAAGGAATTTAAAAAATTTGCGACCAAAGATCAAGGCATCAGCAGCACCTACTACGACAAGATTGTTAGCAGTATGATGCCAACAGGGCTTACCCCAAATATTATTGAAGAACGTCAAATGAACATCGCAATTTTTGATGTTTTTTCACGTCTTATGATGGATCGAATTATTTTTCTTGGTACTGGAATCAATGACCAAGTGGCCAATATTATTCAGGCTCAATTATTGTTTTTGGAAAGTACAGATGCTGCTAAAGATATTCAGATTTACATCAATTCACCAGGAGGAAGTGTTTATGCTGGTTTAGGCATTTATGATACCATGCAGCTGATCAAGCCAGATGTTGCTACCATTTGTACAGGAATGGCAGCTTCTATGGGTGCTGTGCTGTTGTGTGCTGGTGCAAAAGGAAAGCGCAGTGGGCTGACGCATTCTCGTGTCATGATTCATCAACCTTTGGGTGGCGCTCAAGGGCAAGCAAGTGATATTGAAATTACTGCACGGGAAATTTTAACATTAAAAGAAGAACTCTACAATATTATTTCCAAGCATTCTGGACAAGACTATGATAAGGTATATGCAGACAGTGATCGAGATTACTGGATGAAAGCTGATAAAGCCCTTGAGTACGGAATGATTGATGAAATATTGTCAAGAAAGGCATAGTGCCACCATACAAAACCTCAATCTCTTATGGCTAAAGAAGAATTAGAATGTTCATTTTGCGGTAAACAAAAAGCAGACACAAATCTACTTATTGCAGGGCTTGATGCGCATATTTGTGATCGTTGTATAGAACAAGCCCATGGAATTGTTGCCGAAGAATCAAAGCATCAAGACAAAGAACTCTCTTCTGAACTGATGCTCAAGAAGCCGAAAGAAATAAAAGCTTTTTTGGATGCTTATGTTATTGGCCAAGATCAAACAAAAAAAGTGATGGCTGTGGCTGTTTATAACCATTACAAACGCTTATTGCAAACCACTACTGATGAGGATATTGAAATACAGAAAAGTAATATCGTCATGGTTGGCCAAACAGGAACAGGCAAAACACTAATGGCTAAAACCATTGCTAAAATGCTCAACGTCCCTTTGGCTATTGTAGATGCAACAGTCATGACAGAGGCGGGTTATGTCGGGGAAGACGTAGAAAGTATGTTGACACGTCTTTTACAAGCGGCTGATTATGATCAAGAAAAATCCGAACGCGGAATTGTTTTTATTGATGAGATTGATAAAATTGCACGAAAAAGTGATAACCCTTCGATTACAAGAGATGTATCGGGTGAAGGAGTACAGCAAGCATTGCTTAAATTGTTGGAAGGGACTGTAGTTAATGTTCCCCCAAAAGGAGGAAGAAAACACCCTGATCAAAAATTTGTTGAAGTTAATACAGAAAATATCTTATTCATCGCCGGTGGAGCCTTTGATGGTATTGAGCGTCATATCTCGAAACGCCTCAATATGGCAGCTATTGGCTACAAATCTGTTCAAGAAGGCGAACAAATAGACACCCAAAATCTCTTGCAATACATTACTCCGAAGGACCTGAAAGATTTTGGCCTTATCCCTGAAATTATTGGACGACTTCCCGTTCTTACACACATGAACCCATTGGATGAAGCAACCTTGAGAGCGATTCTTACAGAACCTAAAAATGCACTAACCAAGCAATATATTAAACTCTTTGAAATGGATAACATCAAGCTAAGCTTCAAAGACGAAGCCTTGGATTTTATCGTACAAAAAGCAGTAGAGTACAAGCTAGGAGCCCGTGGATTGCGTTCTTTATGTGAGGAAGTTCTTACCGATGCTATGTTTTCGCTTCCTGGGGGCGAAGAAACGTCTCTGGTTGTGGATAAAGCTTATGTTAAAAAGCACCTGAGTAGAACCCGCTTAAATCAACTTAAGGCGGTCTCGTAGTTTTCTGTTTACAATTCTTTTAAAAGTAATATGCTGTTGCCTTACCTAGGTCTACTCTCTAGGCTAGTGCCATTAACTCCTCTAATAATATTCTTGAATTTGAGAGCCGAGGAATTTTATGCTGTCCGCCTAATTTGTTTTTACTTTTCAGCCAATCGTGAAATTGTCCATCGCGCGCAAGTATAATTTTCGGAGGATTTAGAGTCATGTTGTTGTAGCGTTTGGCTTCATAATCGGAGTTCAATGCTTTTAGTGCATTATCAAGAAGTTCTGAAAAATAGTTCAGATCCCTTGGTGGTGTTTTGAATTCAATGAGCCATTCATGCGCCCCTTTATTTTTACCCTGCATGAAAATTGGAGCAACGGTATATTCGCTAATTTCACAACCCACTTTTTTAGATACTTTTTTTAAGGCGCGCTCGCTGTTCTCTATGATTAATTCCTCCCCAAACACATTAATAAAATGCTTCGTTCGCCCTGTTACCTTAATGCGGTAGGGGTCAATACAAGTAAAACGAACCGTATCGCCAATTTGATAGCGCCAAAGCCCAGCATTGGTCGTGATGATCACAGCATAATTTTTACCTTTTTCGACCGCATACAATGGAATTACTTTTTCGTTTTTGGTACCATATACATCCATAGGGATGAACTCATAAAAAATACCATAATCCAACATCAATAATAAATCGTTTGAGTCGTTTTGATCTTGAATGGCAAAAAATCCTTCTGAAGCATTGTAGGTTTCATAGTATTTGAATGAAGAGGACGGGATTATTTTTTTGTACTGATCGGCATAGGGCATGAAACTAACTCCTCCGTGAAAGTAAACTTCCAAATTGGGCCATATCTCCAATAAATTAGAGTGCGCTGTAGTCTCAAGAACATTATTTAACAACACCAGCATCCAAGAAGGAACACCAGCTAAGCTCGTTACATTTTCTTTGATAGTTTCATCCACAATCGCTTGCATTTTTGTTTCCCAGTTGCTCATTAGCGAGACTTTGTTGCTTGGCGTACTGCTGAATTCTGCCCAAAACGGCATGTTATCAATTAAAATAGCTGAAAGATCCCCAAAAATAGTCCCATTTTCTTCGTAAAGTTCTTTGCTCCCCCCAAGGCGTAAATTTTTACCATTAAAAAGCTCAGAATCAGGGTTGTTATTCAAATACATACACAACAAATCTTTCCCTGCTGCATAATGACAGTCCTCCAAAGAGGCGTTACTGACGGGGATAAATTTACTTTTGGAATTTGTAGTCCCGCTTGATTTTGCAAACCACTTAATAGGCTTAGCCCAAAAAATATTTTGCTCTCCTCGGCGCGAGCGCTCGATCAATTCATGTGAAGTTTCATAAGTAGAAACAGGAACTCGCTCAGCAAACTCTTTGTATGACCCAATGGATTCAAAATTGTATTTCTTTCCAATTTCAGTGTTTTTTGACAATTCCAGCAGTTGAGTAAGTAACTCATTCTGAACTTCGTAGGGGTATTTAAGAAACAAATCAATTTGATGAAAACGCTTCTTTAAAAACCAGGACGCAACGGAATTGATTAATGGAATTGGCATAAAAAATAACTATATTTACAATGTTAAAAGTAACAAAATTTATTTATGCTTTATCAAGGTGTGCTTACAAAAATGCAAACGGAGCTAGCGGCGCCCATAAATTATTATTTGTCACTTGGAGGCGCGCTTATTCAAGCACATCAATTGATTCATAAAAAGCTAAAATTAAAATTTATTGGATTTGAATGTTTAAGTTGCGGAAGCAGTGAAGTTACCTTTCGTCAAGGCTTTTGTAAGTCTTGTTTTTTTGAACTACCACAAACTGCCGATTGGATTATGCATCCTGAGAAAAGTAAAGCGCATTTGGATATTGAAGAACGTGATTTAGAATTTGAAAAAAAAGTTCAGTTACAACCCCATATTGTGTATTTGGCCAATTCGAGTAATGTTAAGGTAGGTGTAACGAGAAAAACACAAGTCCCAACGCGTTGGATCGATCAAGGGGCACAAACTGCTCTTGAAATTTTAGAAGTACCTAATCGGTACTTAGCAGGTGTGGCTGAGGTAGCTTTAAAAAAACATATTAGCGACAAAACCAATTGGCGAGAAATGTTAAAAGGCAACGCAACACAAGAAAATTTATCTGTTTGGCGGCATCAACTCTCGTCCTTTCTTCCAGAAGAAGTGAAGCCGTATTTTCTAATTAATAATGAGCCGCTTAACTTGCAATTCCCAGTTCAAAAACACCCTGAAAAACCAAAAAGCTTGAACCTTACTAAAACTCCAGAATATGAAGGAATTTTAGTCGGCATTAAAGGGCAATACCTCATTTTTGATGACGAAACAGTTTTTAATGTACGCAGCAATGAAGGTCTTGTCATTGGTCTTGATGTACAAGCTTAATCCAATTCAATTTCTTCGTTGATATCAAGTTTAAAGCGTTTTCTAAACATATATACGCCAAGGTATAAAAATGGTGTATCAAGTGCGGCGATGATGATTTTGAATAGAAATCCCGCAAGCAGTAATCCACCAAATAAATTCCAGCTGATTTCTCCAAATGTACACAGTAGTAAAAGTACCGTAGCAGTATCAATAAATTGTGATAAAAACGTAGAGCAATTGTTACGTAACCATAGATGTTTACCCGCAGTCAGGCGTTTCCAATAATGATAAATCTGTATGTCGATAAATTGAGCAAAAAGATAGGCCATCATGCTTGCCAAAACAGCAATGGCAGTACTCCCAAACACAGTTGAGAACAAATCGTCTGAAACAGGCGACCAATCAGTTGCTGGTACCGCATTGGCTACATAAATAATTCCCATGGCAAAAAATGAAGCAAAAATTCCTCCTACGACCACTTCATTGGCTTTTTCCTTGCCGTAAATTTCACTGATCAAATCAGTTATCAAAAAGGTAATAGGGTACGGTAAGATACCTACAGAAATTTCAAATAAATTGACTCCGAATAGAGAAATATCAAAAGGGTAATAATAAAAGAATTTTTTAAATATGAGGTTAGAAACGACCAAAGACGTGATGAACAGTATCCCTAAAATCAAATAAAGGCGTTGCGCTAAGACTTTGTCTTTCAGTGTCATTCGTTGTCAATAATTTCTTTAGTAAAGATATAATATTAATTTTTCTTTTACTTAAATTGCTGCTTCTTATGACAGAACAAAAAAGTATTTTTATAGGAATTGGCAGTAATGTTGGGAATCGTTTTTCTCATCTTCAATTGGCGGTTGAGGCCATTCATTATGAGGTAGGCAGCGTGTTGCGTTTATCCAGTTGTTATGAAACCCCTGCAATGGGGTTTAAAGGCGATGCTTTTTTAAATGCTTGCCTTGAAGTTAGGACTTGTTTATCTGCTGAAATAGTACTCTCAAAACTTCTTCAAATAGAAGAACGTCACGGGCGTAAGCGCTTTGATGATGGCCAATACCGCGCTCGAACCATAGATTTGGACATACTGTTTTTTGATGATCAAATTATTGAAAACAATATTTTAACAGTTCCACACCCGCGATTAGATCAACGTCTTTTTGTGCTCAAACCTTTGGTTGAAATTGCAGCAGACTTGTTCCACCCTCAACAAAACAAAACAGTGTCAAAACTTTTGGAGGTTTGTACAGACAACAGTCCGATCACAAAATATGACACTCCGCTCAAAAATCCACTACAGGACTTTGATTTTACAGCCTACAATTTTATTGCAATCGAGGGCAATATTGGCGCAGGCAAGACAAGTTTAACTCATATGATGGCCCAGGATTTTAATGCAAAATCTATTTTTGAGCGTTTTGCAGATAATCCCTTTTTGCCCAAATTTTATGAAGATGCCGAACGGTACGCATTTACTTTAGAAATGTCTTTTTTAGCTGACCGCTACCAACAGATTTCGGATGATTTAGCCCAATTGGATTTGTTTAAAGACTTTATCATTGCGGATTATGATGTTTTTAAATCACTAATATTTTCGAAAATTACTTTATCTGCTGATGAGTTTTTACTGTATCGAAAATTATTTTACCAAGTTTATAAAGACATAAAACGCCCCGATTTGTATGTTTATTTACATCAGAATACAGACAAACTACAGCAGAATATTAAAAAACGAGGGCGCGACTATGAGCGTAATTTAGCATCTGCTTATTTAGATAAAATTCATCTTGGCTACTTAGAATTTATGAAAAACAACCCACAGTCAGAAGTGAAAATAATAGATATTTCGGAGCGCGATTTTATTGAAAATCGTCACGACTATCTGTGGCTGCTTAAACAAATTCAAGATTGATCTATTTTTGAAAATAAATCCCATAACACAACCCCACAACTTACGGCAATATTTAAGGAATGTTTGGTTCCAAATTGAGGGATTTCTAGCACTCCATCCGACTGATTTACAACTTCTTGAGAAACGCCTTTAACCTCATGCCCAAAAACAACTGCGTAGCTTGTCTTTTTTTGAGGAACAAAATTCTGCAATAGAACTGCATTTTCGGCCTGTTCTACAGCGAGGACGGTTACCTTTTTTTCTTGAAGGTTTTGTACAACAGATAAAGTGTTTTCGGCGTAGGACCAAGACACAGAATCTGTACTGCCTAAAGCTGTTTTTTGAATGTCTTTATGAGGAGGTGTGGCCGTTATTCCACAGAGGTAAATATGCGCAATACGAAAAGCATCCGAACTTCTAAAAACACTGCCAATATTATTTAAGCTTCTTACGTTATCTAAAATCACTATCAGAGGAGTTTTTTCTGTTGTTTTAAAGTCTTCAATACTCAGCCGATTCAATTCGCTATTTTTTAATTTTCGCATGAGTGTATTTGTCTGTTGTTAGGTTTTAAAACACGCTAAAATTAGTTACATTAGCATCTTTATATACCCACAAAAGTACACTTTTTAAAAGGAAGAATCGTTGGCCAAAAAACTAAAAAAAGAAACACCGCTCATGAAACAGTACAATGCCATTAAGGCAAAGTACCCCGATGCACTCTTGTTATTTCGTGTGGGCGATTTTTATGAGACTTTTGGCAGCGACGCTGTAAAGGCCGCAAAAATATTAGATATTATCTTGACCAAACGCGGTGCTGGAAGTCAGAGTGAAACAGAGCTTGCAGGATTTCCACATCATTCTTTAAACACCTATTTACCAAAATTAGTAAAAGCAGGAGCCCGTGTAGCGATTTGTGACCAGCTAGAAGATCCTAAAAAAACAAAAAAGATTGTCAAGCGCGGAGTCACAGAACTCATAACTCCTGGTGTTTCGCTGAATGATGAGGTTTTAAGCTCTAAAACCAATAATTTTTTAGCAGCTGTTTATTTTGGAAAATCGATTGGGATATCTCTTTTGGATGTTTCTACAGGGGAGTTTTTGACAGCACAAGGAACGGAAGCTTATGTGGCTAAATTGCTTCAAAATTTCACCCCAAGTGAAGTCTTGATTGAGAAACAAAAGCGCACAAAGTTCAGCCAAACTTTTGGGGATGATTTTAATGTGTTTTATTTAGAAGACTGGGTGTATCAAGAGGATTATGCTTATGAGTCTTTATGTACTCATTTTCAAACCAAAACCTTAAAAGGATTTGGCGTTGAGGGCTTGCCTTATGGCTTGGTTTCTGCAGGCGCTATACTTCATTATTTGGGTGAGACTCAGCACCATAAATTGCAACATATTACTTCTATTGAGCGCGTTTTAGAAGACGAATTTATTTGGATGGACAAATTTACGATTCGCAATTTAGAGTTGTATCATTCCAGCAACGACAATGCCGTTACTCTAATACAAATTATAGATAAAACTTTATCTCCAATGGGTGGAAGGCTACTTAAGCGCTGGCTTGCACTTCCATTAAAATCTGTTGAAAAAATTAAAGCAAGGCATGAGGTGGTACAGTATTTTCATAACAATGAAACTGCTCTTTTAGCCTTACAGACAAACATAAAAGGTATTGGCGATTTGGAGCGGTTGATTTCTAAAGTTGCCACAGCAAAAGCGAACCCTAGAGAAATTATACAGCTAAAAAATTCTTTAGAACAAATCGCACCAATAAAGACAGTTGTTCTCGACAGCAGTCATTCGACTTTAATTGTTTTAGGGGAGCAAATTCAAGATTGTACAGTTCTTAGGTCAAAAATAGAAAGTACCTTGAATGAAGATGCTCCAGTCAATATTTTAAAAGGAAATACAATTGCCTCATCAGCTTCTGAAGAGCTAGCCGCTTTGCGTGCTATAGCTTTTTCGGGGAAGGACTACCTTGATCAAATGTTGGCCCGTGAAAGTGAAGCTACAGGCATTCCATCGCTAAAGATTGCTTCAAATAATGTTTTTGGCTACTATATAGAGGTGCGTAACACCCATAAAGACAAGGTGCCTGAGCATTGGGTAAGAAAACAAACCTTGGTTAATGCTGAACGCTATATTACTGAGGAACTAAAGGAATACGAACAAAAAATATTAGGAGCTGAAGATCAAATTTTAGCTATTGAGCAGCGCCTTTTTTCAGAATTAATTGTGTGGATGCACGACTATATTAAAGACGTACAACAAAATGCTCAATTGATTGCCCAATTGGACTGCTTAAGTGCTTTTGCATATTTGGCCAAACAACACCATTACAATTGTCCTGAGCTTGACAACTCATTTGATTTGGATATCAAAAAAGGGCGGCATCCTGTAATCGAACAACAATTGCCTGTGGGTGAAACTTATGTGGCAAATGATGTGTTTTTAGACCGGGAAACGCAGCAAATCATCATGATTACAGGGCCAAACATGTCTGGGAAATCTGCCATTTTACGTCAAACGGCCCTCATCGTTTTATTGGCACAAATAGGGAGTTTTGTCCCTGCAGCAAATGCAAGGATTGGAGTGGTCGATAAACTTTTTACTCGTGTAGGTGCTAGTGATAATATTTCTATGGGTGAATCTACTTTTATGGTCGAAATGAATGAAACTGCTTCTATTTTGAATAATATTTCAGAGCGAAGTTTAGTGTTGTTAGATGAAATTGGACGCGGAACAAGTACGTACGATGGGATATCTATTGCTTGGGCGATTAGTGAGTACTTACATGAACATCCATCACGTGCCAAGACGCTTTTTGCAACCCACTACCATGAGCTGAATGATATGACAGAATCGTTTTCGCGCATTAAGAATTATAATGTTGCCGTAAAAGAACTGAAAGATAACGTATTGTTTTTACGAACTTTAGTTTCAGGCGGTAGTCAACACAGTTTTGGAATTCATGTTGCAAAAATGGCAGGAATGCCTCAAGCAGTTTTACAACGCTCAAAAAAAATATTGAAACAACTCGAAAAATCACATTCTGGTGATGAACTTACAGCTAAAGTCAAAGATTTGAATTCTGATATGCAATTGAGTTTTTTCAATTTGGACGATCCATTGTTGGAAGAATTAAAAACCGATATTTTGGCTACAGATATCGATCGCCTCACGCCTGTTGAGGCTTTGATGAAGCTTAATGAAATTAAGCGAATGCTCACAAATAAGAAGTGATGACAAAAACCAAAAAAAACTTTGGTATTATCAGAAATGTGTTAAATTTGCAACCCCTTTGTATATCAAAGGGACGTTCTTATAAATTGCGAAAGTAGCTCAGGGGTAGAGCATCACCTTGCCAAGGTGGGGGTCGCGGGTTCAAATCCCGTCTTTCGCTCAGAATTTTTAAGTCTTAATGCTGAAGTGGTGGAATTGGTAGACACGTTGGACTTAAAATCCAATGGCCATTAGGCCGTACGGGTTCAAGTCCCGTCTTCAGTACCAAGAAAAGTGCTATTTCCTTCTTATAGGGGGTTTAGCACTTTCTTTTTTTGTACGAATTTTGTACGAATTAGTGTTTTTTAGGGTTTTTTTACACTGCTATTTTTTCAGCTTGTTTCTATGTGTTTAGTATTGTTACCCTGCTAAATCTTTGAATTTAAAATTCTCATCTAACTTCTTTTTGCTGACCTTTTCATTTCCATTGCTATCTACAATAGTGATTTGTATCTCTTGTGGTGGCTCGGGTTCTTCATAAGGCTTTTCTATTGATAGCTTTGGCAATGAATGTTTTAACGCTATATCCAACAGCTTCAGTCTTTGATTATTGGTTAAGCTATTCTTTTATAAATTATATTTAACAGTTAAAAAACCATAACGCGGTTGTACATAATACTCTGATGTGGTAGAAAAAGCTTCGTTATAACTGTTTTGATTTATTGATTCGTTATTAAGAACGTTTTTAACACCTAATCTGAATTCCCATTTACTGTCTTTTTCACTGTAATAGAGATTCGCATTTAGAAAAGAATAAGAGTTTAGCGTCTGACGATCATCAGAATAATTATTGAAGCTATAATCTGATATAAAAGAGAAATCTTTTAAGATTAGCATTTCTAACTTCACAAATGGCATGTCTGTATAAAAGGTATTTTTAGTAACTGAATTTTTAAAATTACTCACAGAACGTCGGTAACCAACTTCAAAATTTGGACCTTTTTTAAAATTTGTCAAAACACTCACTTTATAGCGCTGTGTTAATGATTCTGATTCGGTTATTTCATTGTCTACCACATTAAAATTATTAAGCCAAGATACATTAGCACTTAAGTTGACTCTATATTTTCTAATGGTTTTATCCCAACGAAATGTTCCGTTAAGACTTTTATCTGTTAAGGATGAGTTAATCGGGGTAGAAACCGAGTTTATGCCTTGATAGATAAGATTATTTTTAATTGGGTCACTCATTTTCGTATATCTTAATGATGCCAATACATTAGTATAATTAAACAAACTAAAACTACTATAGTTTAAACTAAAAATATCGTATATACCGTTTTTAATCTCATTATTCCCTTGAAATAGTGAATTGTAATTATTAAACACATACCCTTTTGCAATACTATTAATATCTGGATATTCTACGGTTTTAGAATAGTTAAATCTTAAGCTTTCAGATTTTTTAAATTGCAGATTAGCATAAAAATTTGGTAATAGTTTTGTTTGAGTATCTTCATATTTTTCTCCGAGTTGTTCATTATTATATGTATAGCTATGGAGATTTACACCTGGCGCAAACGTGAATTTTCCAATAACAAATTTATATTTTGCGCCTATATAGATATCTAAAAAGTTGGAAGTAACATCATTATTATACTCGTCTTGAGAAAATTCATTTACATTTCCATCGTCCAAGGTTTGAAAAATTGAAGAATCGAAATTCTGTTTACTGTTAGTACCACCAATAACAAAGTTTAAATTACTTGTGTTATTTAGTACATTGTAATAATTCACTTTAGCATCAAACTTATTGGTGTTAATTGTTTTATCTTGATTTAATCCGTAATCTTGTTGTGTGGTATTATATGGGAATATAGTTGAAAATGGCAACTCTATTACACTTGGATTCATGCTTAAATCTAAAAATGTGGCATTGTAAAAAGGGTTTTCTCTAGACCATAAATGTTGTATTTCGCCTGAAAAAATATTTTTATCGTTTAAGGTATAATAAAGGTTTGTGTTCTGATTTATAGAAAAAGGATTATCTTTTCTAAATTCATTAATAGAATTATTTGCAATTGGTGTCGTTGATAGAACACTACTACTTTCTTTTTGTTTAGATAGTTTTAAAAACACATCATAATCTAACTGAAAATTGTTGTGAGGCTTATAAGATGCGCTTATTTTTCCTAGACCTAAATTATTATCTTGAACAGAACTTGTATTAGTTTTTTCTGATAGATTATCTAAAATATAATCTCTTGTTGTTACCTCTTTAATGTCAGTTTTTGATCCAGAATAAATAAAGAAACCACTTAAGTCAAGGCTTTTACTTGTGGAATAACTAAAATTTGCAGCTCCAAATTCAGTTTCAATTTCATTTGCCATATTGTTCTGAAGTATTGAAAAGCCTAAATTATCTGAAGTAATATTCAGCGTAGTCCCAGTACCTTCAATGTTTTTAAAACCTCCCGTAAACTTAAAATAGTCCCTACGTGTAAAGGGGATTTCGCCAATATTATTGATATCTGTTATAATATTAACACTCTTTTCTGGGCTATAATAAAACAGCTTTGGGTGAACCAAATATCTATCATTTGGTCCACCACCAGCTGTAACTTCACCAAACCAAAAATTCTTCTTTCCCTCTTTGAGTTTAA
>Ga0213869_10000081_pt1 | contig 74651 bp, 79 predicted proteins | sample PICome_10_FD_160083 | JGI IMG/M metagenome (GOLD analysis project Ga0213869, IMG submission 160083) | Coastal seawater microbial communities near Pivers Island, North Carolina, United States - PICO132 | ecosystem: Environmental > Aquatic > Marine > Coastal | place: USA: North Carolina... | reverse complement strand
AAATCATCTCCGACACCCTGCAGCGACACCACCGCAAAGCCTTCAGGGGCAAGACGCGCTCGTTGAAATCGCCCGTGCATGACAGATCCTCCCAGTAAAGCGGGGGAAGGATACCATCACCAGCAGCGAAAGTGATTCAGAGCCAATTCTCAGTGGAAACTTATAGCGCCCCCGGGTCACATCTCAGTGGCAATCAACATGCCTGGGCAGCGGCAGCCGCGCCATGGGAGATCGCCATGCCCAGCGGTCTGAAGCGCGCCATCGCCGAGCCGATGAAGGCGATGATGGGCACGCCCGCGAAGAGGAGGTTGAAGAGACTGTCTTCTGAGCCGATCATGCCGACCGCGAGATTTGCCCAGATCGTCAGGAAAACGGTGAGGACCGATACCACACTCGCCGCGCGGTACCATGGATTGGGCGAGCGCCGGACCAGCCATTCGGCGGCGAGCCCCGTTCCGCCAAGCATGAGGCCCATGACGAGGAAGTCGGTTTCGTCCCAGCGCACCTGCGGGGTGTAGTGCATCGCGATGGCGGGGAGCACGAGCAGGAGCAACGCGAGCCCCCAGGCCGAGATCCGCCACGGGTTGAGCGCCTGCTTGAGCCTGCCATTGTCTGGTGCTGCGTAACTATCGTTCCGATGATCATCCATGATATCGCCTCCATTCGAGATGAGATCATCAGGGTCCCGGAAAGACCGATGAGCGTCATGAGAAGCATATGAGGTTTTGCTGAAAAGTGCCGCCGCGTGGATATCATTTCGGCCAGTTCGTCCTCGATCCCGAGGATCGGCGCTTGCTGCGTGACGGCGTTCCGGTCGAGCTCAACGCTCGCTATCTCGACGCACTGGCGCTTCTCGTGCGCAATGCCGGGTCGCTCGTCGGCAAGGACCGTTTTCTGGGGGAAGTCTGGAAAGATGTGCCTGTCACCGACGAGGCGCTGACCCAGTGCATTCGGCTCCTTCGCCAGCGCCTGGGTGACGATGCGAGCCGTCCGCATTTCATCGAGACGGTACCCAAGCATGGCTACCGCTTCATTGCCGAGGTCAACTGGCGCGAAGGCTCTGCCCCGGCCGAAGACTCGGCCCCCCACACGCTTCACCCGTCGGCCGCGCCCTCGGCGCTCCGCCGCGTAGCGATGATGGCGGGAGCCGGAACGCTGGGTGCTGGGGGCGCCGGATTGATCGGCGGGCTCGCCTATGGGTTTGTCGCCGCGACGCCGCCACTGCCAGGCGGAGGCGGCGCCGCGTCCTCCGTCTTCGTGTTGCTCTGGCTCACCTTGGCGGTGGCTTTCGTGGGCGGCGCGGGCGTCAGCCTGGGGATCGCCATAGCCGAGGCCGCAGGCAAACGCCCATGGCTTACTCTTGGCGGCGCAGTCGGCGGAATGATCGTCGGCGGCGTCGTGAAGTTGCTTGGGATCGACGCGTTCAATCTCCTGTTCGGCCAGTCACCGACAGGGATTACGGGCGGGCTCGAGGGGCTTTTCCTGGGGGCTGGGGTAGGCCTTGGTGCTACTTTGTCCGGCATGGGCCGCTCTGATCGTTCCCTTCGCTCTGTGGCAGCGCGCGCGGCGCTTTGCGGCGGTGCGGCGGGCAGCGTTGTCGTTCTTCTTGGCGGACATCTCATGGCCGGGAGTTTCGAGCAACTCGTCCAGACATTCCCGCAATCGCGGATCGGCCTTGCGCAGATCGGCGGCCTGTTCGGCGAGCAAGGTCTTGGTCCGGTGGCCGAGGCGGCCTCTGCGTTCGTTGAGGGCGCGCTGTTCGCGGCGGGCGTGGTCGTTGCCATGAAGCTCGCGCGCCGTGATTTGGACAGGCCTGAAGGCCGCTCGGCGGCGTCGTCCGGCCTGGTCACGAGCGGCAGAGGCAGCGCGCCTCGGTTGGGTTAGGGCCCGCCAGCCCGGGTATGGGCAGCGAAGAGGTAGATAGGCCTGATCGGCTTGATTTTCCTTTCGGTTATCAGAACAGGTTTCCTGCGATAAGAGCGGTCGACATGAACAATGATCTTCCCGAACCGCGCCTGGATTTTGACGGCCTCAATGCGTTTCTCGACGCCGCCTTTCCGCTCGAAGCGCGCGCCAATTTAGGTTCGCTCGTGGAGATCGCTCCGGGGCGTGTCCGGATGCTGCTCGAGCCGACTGCGGCGATGGCGCGGCCTGGAGGGATCGTATCAGGCCCTTCGTTGATGGCGCTGGCCGACATTGCGGCGTATGCTGCGATTACCGCCCATTATGGTCCTGAACCTATGGCAGTAACCCATAACCTTTCGATCTCTTTCTTGCGGGCCTGCCAGTTCGAGGCGATCCATGCCGATGCCCGGCTGCTCAAACTCGGGCGCAGGCTATCAACGATCGACGTGCGGATCTGGCAGGGGCGCGAGGATCGCCTAGTGGCGCAAGCAACGGTTGGATACGCGCAGCCATAGTCGCAGTGTCCCCGCCACTTGGCGGCTGCTCCTTATCCCCGGGCCGACCGGAGGCTCGGCCAGGCGCCGCCGGCCGCGTCGTTTCGGCAATTATTGATCACATATATCGCCCGCTAAATGTTGCGGAAGGCAATGGATTCCTGCCTGGCACATCGCCGAACCGCCCTCGCAAGGGACGATGATTCCTACCGGCGCCATCTGGCGAAGGAGGAATCATGCGTTTGTTCTTCATCGTGCTCGTGGGTTCAGGGATAGGTGGCGCGCTACGCCATCTCGTAGGTCTTGTATCGCTTCGACTGCTCGGACCGAGCTTTCCCTCTGGAACCCTGGCCATAAATGTCTTCGGCTCAGCGCTGATGGGGTTGGTCATCGTAGTGCTTTCGATGCGCTCGGGGACCAGCCATGAGCTACGGGTCTTCCTGACCACCGGCCTCATCGGCGGCTTCACCACCTGGTCGACGTTCAGCCTTGACGCGTACAGTCTCTGGGAACGCGGCGAACAGGCGGCAGCGATAGGCTACGTCCTTAGCAGTCTCGTCCTGTCGTTCGCGGTTCTGGCCGTTGTCCTGGTGGCGGCTCGCTGCTTCGGTTGATGCAGATTAGAGGGTAGACTGAGTGTCAGCGCTTATTTGCCGGCGGCCCTGACGGCGGGACGGAGCCAGAAGAAAATCGTGCAGCCCGCCCCGACCGAAATCTTGTTTTTGTGCCGACCGCAACAAAATTGGATGAGCGCGGCTATGCCGCGCTGGGCCAATGATACAGGAGCGAGGGCACCACGTTGAGCAGTCCTTATGAGGTCTTGGGGGTATCGCCGACAGCCTCGGCGGATGAAATTCAGAAGGCCTACCGAAAGCTCGCCAAGACCCTCCATCCCGATCTCAATCCTGGCGACCGGACGGCTGAAGACAAGTTCAAAGCCGTCGCGGGAGCCTATGATCTCCTTCGCGATCCCGAAAAGCGGCGTCGCTTCGACGCCGGCGAGATCGACGAGACCGGCGCCGAGCGACCGCCGCAGGGCTATTACCGGGACTATGCCAGCAATGATTACGGCCGATATGCCAACAGCGGCGGCTTTGCGGATTTCGACGAGGACCTGTTCGCCGACTTGTTCCGGCAACGTGGGAGAACGCAGCCCAATCGGCGCGGCGAGGATCTCCAGTTCCGCCTGGGTCTGACCTTGGCGCAGGCGATCACGGGCGGCGAACAGCGACTGACCCTGCCGGGCGGTGGTACGCTCGACGTCAAGATTCCCGCCGGGATCGTCGATGGCCAGACATTGCGCCTCAAGGGCAAGGGCGGGATGGGCTTTGGCAGCGGCGGCCCCGGTGACGCCTATATCATGCTCGATGTTCTGCCCGATCCGCGATTTGCGCGAGAAGGCGATGATCTCGTTCTCGAGGTTCCGATCTCGCTGAGCGAAGCGGTACTTGGCGGCAAGATCCAGGTCGCGACACCGACGGGTCAGGTGTCGATGACAGTGCCGGCCGGTTCGAACAGCGGCAGTACATTGCGCCTGAAGGGGCAGGGGGCCCCGCGCGCAGGCGGCGGCCGCGGCGACGAACTGGTCAGGCTGAAGATCGTACTGCCCAAGCCGACCGATCCGGAGCTCGAAGCCTTTGTGAAAAACTGGGAGGCGGGCAGGGCACATAATCCGCGGGAGGCAAGCCGATGATCGACCTGGACGACTTCATGCAGCGCACGGGTATCGCACGGCAGGTTCTGACGACCTGGATCGAGCGCGAATGGCTGGTCGCCGAGCACCCCGGCACGTTGCAGCTCTCGGAGATGGATGCCGCCAGAGCACGGCTCATTCATCAGTTGGAAGGCGATTTCGGGATCAACGACGAGGGTATCGAGATCGTTCTCCACCTGCTCGACCAGGTCCATGGCCTGCGCCGCGCGCTCGAGGCCATGCAGCGAGCAGAACCTGCCGGGCGGGGCAGGGTGACCCGGCGTGGGAGCGGCCTCCGCCAGCGCTACTATCGCTTGGGCAAGCGCCGGCTTTAGTTGGCCAGTCGCCGCCCGCCAATAGGCGCGACCAAGATGGGGATTATCGCCAAAGGCACGCCGTTGACGCGCCTGGTTCGCGCGCAGTGGGAAAGTCGGCGGAAAGAGCGCGGAAGACTGTGGAACGCCTGTTGAAAGGACAGGACCGCACCGCGATACAATTCGGCGTGTCGTGGAGCATCAGCGACAAATCGCGTGGTCACAAAAGGGATTGGTCTTGGGCATCCGGTGGGCGCGACCGGAGCCATGTTGACGGTGAAGGCGCTCTACGAGTTGACCCGCACCGGCGGCCGCTACGCCCTCGTGACCATGTGCATCGGCGGCGGGCAAGGGATCGCGATGATCATCGAGCGGCTCGGCCCAAGGCTTTCGTGATCCACCCGCTCGGCGGCCATTCTATTTGGCAGCGGCAGGCTAGGCTTTGATGCAAAGGCCGGCGCGCTTCCCCCTAAGGCCAAGCTATGTTACCCGGCCGCGCCCTCATCGACGGTTCGCGACGTCATCTTTCGTCGTCGGGCGAATAATCACGTCTGTCAGAATATGCGCCGCCCGGATGCTCCGCCTTTAGGTCATTGCTAACCGCGCCCCTCTATGTGTCAAAGGGAACAGAGCGGGGGCTCAAGCGGCTCGCGGCGTGTCAGCGCTGCGAGCCCCACCTACCGGCTCTCCAGTTCGTGGTTATCCAGGCAGACCCGTCCGCGTCATCCGCCGTTCGCCCTGCCATTTTTGCCGATTTCCCGCTCAAGCCAGGCGACGAAGCGCCCATCCTCGAAATTTGCCGGCGTCAGGGCAAAGGCACCGTCCCCGGCCATCGCAGCCCCCATCTCCCCATCCTCCGCGATCCCCACGTCGCCGGGAAGCACGATCCGCAGCTGGCCGATTGTCGTCGCCTCACGGCGCAGACCGACCTGCCATTCACGAGCGAAGCCCTCCTCGCCAAGGTCGCGCATGATCGTGCACTCCACACCATGACAGTCGAGCTTTTCGCGGAGCGCGATGAGCGCCTCGAGCGCGTCCCGCTCGAAGGCCGATCCCACAGGCATGAAGCAGCGCGCGCTCTTGATGGCCTGCGCATAACCGCGCCGTGCCACCGCCTTGCCTGTGGGATCGACGGTACAGACGAGCAGCACGAGATGCGGACCTGGGAGATCCAGATCACCCTCGATGCCGAGCTCGACGACCAGCGGCGAGGCATGGCCGAAAAGGACGGCGCGCGGCGTTACCGACTGGGCGAGTAGCAGAAGAAAGCCTTGGCGCGCCTGCTGCAGGATGAGCGTGCGGGCGAGTGCCCCATTCCAGTAGGGGCCGCTGCGGGTCCAGAGGAGTTCGCTCAGGCGGTGGCCACTGGTGAGAACCACCTGGCCGGCAGCCTCCACCAGCGCATCGAGCTCGTCCATAAGGCCAAGTTCGCTTCTGTGGACGGGCCCGGGCAACACATTGCGGCCGGCGCGCGCCATCAACGACCACAGGCCGCGCCCAAGATCCGAGGCGATCCGCTCAGGCTTCTCGCCGGGCAGCGGCGGAAGCGCGTTGTCCAGGGATATGGAAAGAAATTCGGGCGCGGAAGTCCGCGCAAAGCCGTCCTGCATGATCGTCGCCCCCTCCTGCAAGTCTGCCGCCTCTCTCCTTGTTCAGCAAGTCATGGTGACCACCGAGGGTCGAACCTCGACGCTGTGACTACTTGACCGTCTAGCTGCGTGCCGGCGTCGCGGCCGCCGCCTCTGGCGCCGCGGGCCAGTCGCCATCGGCGAGCCCAGGTAGCGCCTCGAACCATGTCCTCTCATGATGCAGGGTGAAGCCCTCGCAGCCAAAGTCGAGGCCGCTGCGTGCGACCGCGCGCAGCGTCTCGCCGATGCCGCCCACGCCGCCTGAGCGTGTGACCACGTAGCTCACGGCGCCGTCCGCGCAGGTCACAAGGGCCTCGACCACGGTGCCGACCACCTCGCCATCCGATGCCGTGACGGGGAGGCCGGTGATCCCGGTGGCGGTAAACAGGGTGGGCAGAGCCGAGCGGCGGCTCGCTTCGCTGGCGGATTGGCCGCCATCTTCATAGGCGCGCTGCCGGCCGAGCCAGCGCCAGATGCCGATCAGGTTGACCAGCGTCAGGAAGCCGTTGGTCGCCAGCAGATTTGTCTGCCCGGTCGAGAACCCGACAAGTGACCAACAGATCGAGCCTAGCGTGAAGACGACGAAGCCCCAGCCAGTCACGCGAGCACCAAGATTGGCGGCTGTCATCATGGCGGCGATCATCGTGGCGATCGGGGCGATCCATCCGGCGGCGTCTTCCAGCTTGCACTCCTATCGCTTTGCCCGGCGTCCGATCGGTCGTTTCGGAGGTCCGTGATCCTGGCACAGATCGGAACCCCCGCTCCGCGATGACGTTCCCGAACCAAGGAGTATCCGCAGCCATGACAGATTCTGAAACGCGCAGCCGCACCGCCGGACAGGATGACGCCCCCGTCACCGCGTCGAAAACCGCCGATCCCGATCGCAAGCTGCTGGCCGAGGCGGTGACCATCAACCGACCAGCGCGCGAGCTCTATGATTTCTGGCGCGATCCCACGAACCTGGTTTCGTTCATGGACAATATCGTCTCGATCGAGCCGATCGACCGCGATCGGTCGCGCTGGACCGTGAAGGCGCCGGCGGGCCGCGAAGTGTCCTGGGAGTCGGTCATCACCAAGGATGTGCCGGGCGAGGAGATAACCTGGCAGTCTGCCGAGGGCGCCGACGTCGCCAATAGCGGCCGGATCGAGTTTCGCGATGCGGGGCGGCGCGGCACCGTCGTGCGCGCCGTGATCGCCTATGATCCGCCCGGCGGCGTGATCGGCGAACTGGTCGCCAAGCTCTTCCAGCGCGAGCCGAGGATCCAGACGCGGCGCGACCTGCGCCGGTTCAAGCAGCTTATGGAAACCGGCGAAATCGCCACGAACGCGCGCAATCCGCGCATCCTCGCAGAAGAAGGAAAGTAAGCGCGATGAAGGCGATCACCTGGCACGGCAAGCACGACGTACGCTGCGACACGGTCGACGATCCCGCGATCGTCAATCCGCGCGATGCGATCATCCGCGTGACCTCCACCGCGATCTGCGGGTCGGACCTGCATCTTTATGACGGCTATATCCCGACGATGCAGAAGGGCGACATTCTCGGCCACGAGTTCATGGGCGAAGTGGTCGAGGTCGGGCCCAAGAGCAGCCTCAAGACCGGACAGCGCGTCGTCGTGCCGTTCACCATCTCGTGCGGCAGCTGCTACCACTGTTCGAAGACGCAATATTCGGCCTGCGAGAATGCGAACCCGGCCGACAACCAGGATATCGGGCGCGAGGGCTATGGCCATCCGATGCCCGGCCTGTTCGGCTACAGCCACATGACCGGAGGCTATGCCGGCGGGCAGGCCGAATATGTCCGCGTGCCCTTCTCTGATGGCGGCCCGCTCGTCATTCCCGACGAAAGCATCCCGGACGACAAGGTGCTGTTCCTCTCGGACATCCTTCCGACGGGCTGGATGGCGGCGGAGAATGCCGAGATCGAGCCAGGCGACACAGTGGCGGTCTGGGGCTGCGGTCCGGTGGGCCTGTTCGCGGTGCAGTCGGCTTTCCTGATGGGCGCCGAGCGGGTCATCGCGATCGATCATTTCCCCCGCCGCCTCGAACTTGCGCGCAAATTCGGTGCCGAGACTGTCAATTTCGAGGAGAGCAAGGTCTATGAGGCGCTGATGGAGATGACGGGCGGGATCGGCCCCGACGCGGCGATCGATTGCGTGGGCCTTGAGGCGCACGGCGCCTTTGCCGACAATATCATTGACCAGATCAAGGCTTCCACCTTCCTGGGGACCGATCGCATCCACGCCATCCGGCAGGTGATCCTGGCGACCCGCAAGGGCGGGCGTGTCTCGATGCCCGCCGTCTATGGCGGCTTCGTCGACAAGTTCCCCTTGGGCGCGCTGATGGAGAAGGGCCTGACCCTCAAGACCGGCCAGACGCATGTGCAGCGCTATCTGCAGCCTCTCTATGCCGCGATCGCGGAGGACAAGATCGATTCAACCTTCCTTATCAGCCACCGTATGGCGCTCGAGGATGGGCCACTCGGCTATCAGAAATTCCACGACGAGCAGGACAGCTACACGAAGATCGTTTTGAAGCCAGGGCAGGCAGCGGGCGCAACGGCTGCCTGACGCTGCACATACGCCTTGTCAGACGCCCGCGAGCGCGTCGATGGAAGCCTGTACGTTCTCGTAAGTATAGGGCTTGGTCAGGGTCCGGGCGCCGGCATGGCGCTCGGACGGCGCCTGGAGGTTGCCACCCGTGGCAAGGACGAACGGGATGCCGCGATCCTGAAGCGCGTCGGCGACCGGCCAGGAGGTTTCCTTGCCCAGGTTGAGGTCGAGGATGGCGAGGTCAAAGCTCTGCGCTTCGATCTCGGCGAGCGCGTCGGCGACGCTTCCTACGGCCGCGCCGATCCGATGACCCATCATGTCGATGAAATCCTCGAGCATCATGGCGATGAGCGGTTCGTCCTCAACGACAAGAATGTTGCGTGTGTTTGTCATGGGGTCGGCAATATGCCTCCCTTGTAGGCGCGCCAAGCTTTATCCGGCCTGCCCCGCCTGCCCCGCCTGCCCCGCCTGCCCGGCCTGCACGCCTCCGCAGCCGTCGTCACTCACTGGATCGTCGTTGCGGCACTGCGGCTGCTCCGTCGGAACAGCCGCAGTGCGCAACCGCCTAATTGCGCATGTCGTCGGGGACGATGCCGCCATTTTCGGCAAGCTTGTCTATGACGGCGCGGTGAAGCGCGATATTCTGTTCGGCTGAACCGGGTTCGCCGGCATTCACCCCGAGTTCCTCGGCCAGCTCCTTTCGGGCGGTGAGACTGGAATCGAGATCGAGAAGCTTCAGAAGATCGACGATCGAGTTCTTGTAGTTGCCGCCATGATCGTCCTTCATTGCGGCCATAGCCTCCAGGACGGGCCCGACGTCGACCGATGTTTGCGCCGGTGCAGCGGCGGCGGGAGCCGGAGCAGTTGTCGTGGGCGCTGGGGCGAGACTTGGCGCGGCAGGCGCGGCGGAGGGCGCAGGACTCGCGGGCGCGGCCTTGGCCGCGTTCGGGTGGAAGATCTTGCTCAGGATGTTGCCGAAGATGCTCATCGTCTCGTCTCCTTGGGTCTCTTGCCGCGCTGCGGGCGGGCAGGGGTGTAACGTCCCGCGTTCGAAAAGGTCCACCGCTGGAACGATGAAGCCTGGTCCGCGTTGAGCAGGCGTCCTGCTCGAATGGGGAGTTATTCATGAAACCGCTTCTTTTGGTGTCTCTTTCGGCCGCCGCGCTTTGCCTTTCCGCTTGCGGCAAGAAGGCCGAGCCTGTCGAGAACACGGCAGCGACCTCGGCGGCCGAACCTGCCGCGCCGGTACCTGCGGTCCTGAGCCCGGGACAGGCCTTTGCAAACACGGCGGCAGCAAGCGACGCTTTCGAGATCGAGACGTCGAAACTCGCGGCGAGCAAGGCGCAGTCCGCAAAGATCAAGTCCTTCGCCGAGCAGATGATCAAGGCCCACACGGACTCGACTGCCAAGCTCAAAACGGCGGCCGCGGCCGCGACGCCGGCGATCGCGCCTGATGCGGCGTTGACCCCGGCCCAGCAGCAGGAGCTCGCCGATCTGCAAACCAAGTCGGGCGCCGAGTTTGATCGTGCCTATGCGCGCCTCCAGGCCGATGGCCACCAGAAGACATTGGATGCGCTCAAGGCCTATGCGGCAAGCGGGGACGTTGCGCCCCTCAAGGCTTTCGCGTCCGAGCTCGTACCGATCGTCACTGCGCACCTCAATATGGCCAAGGGCCTCTAACGCCAGCCAGCTTCACGAACTGGGTGTCTGGTGGACGCCCTGACCTGCGCATCATGAGGCGCCAGCGCTCCGAACGGGCGCTGTGCGCTCGTCAGTAGCGTTTGAGCAGAGTTTCCACGGTGCGGGTGACGGTCCGATCCTTGTCGTCGTCTGCTTTGCTGCGGATATCGTTCTCAAGAGCTTCCCGGATCTTGGCGATCTGGGCGTCGGTCAGATGTTCTATGCCCACAAATTCGACGCGCGCCTTGTCGAGCGCGCGGATGATCTCGTCGAGCTTTGCCTGCATTGCGGCTCCGTCACGGTTCTGGCTGTTCTGAATGAGGAAGACGGCAAGAAAGGTCAGGACGGTGGTCGCGGTGTTCACGATGAGCTGCCAGGTGTCCGAATAATGGAGGAATGGTCCACTGATGGCCCAGAGAACGATGAACAGCGTCGAGATAATGAAGGCCAGCGGCTGGCCCATGATCGTGGCAGAACGTGTGGCGATGGCGGTGAAGAAACGATCCATGGGAGATTTTCCAAATCTTTGCTGAGACGATGGTGGTGCTTTGACGCCCAGGCGGCGTGTTGCTGTACGATTGCTGGGGTGCCAGACCAAGCCATGCTGATGTCGCCAAAGGCCTCGGGAATGACTGGAAAAGGACAGGACGCGCACCTATTCTCAGGCTGTGCGCGAGAAAGCGCACATAGTCACAACCTGGCATGGAGAAGACGATGTCCGACCATTATCTGAACCATCTGCGCGAGGAGCACGCCCGTCTGGAGGCAGAGATCGAGCAGGAACTGCGGCGGCCTGTACCCGACCAGCTTCTGGTCGCCCGTCTCAAAAAGCTCAAGCTCGCCGCTAAGGATCGACAGACGGCCATGGATCGCGGTCGCGCCCAAAGCTCCGCGGCCTGACGAATGGACGGCGGAGCCGAGAACGTCGGTTCCGCCATTCCGCTGAAGGGGGCATGACAAGTACATCGGTTGGTGCGTTGGGAATGGACTCGCGGGTGCTACTAATGTCCCGTCGATCGCGTTAGACGTGGACCATGTATGTGCGTTGTCTTCTGGGTCGGCATAAGCCGTCATCCGCTTCCATAGCGCGCGACAAGCAGGGCCAGTACAAAGCGTTCTGCGAGCGATGCGACTTGCCGGTCGAGATGGATCACAAAGGCGCCTGGCGCGTACCGCCTCCCATTTACGACCGGCCCTCAGGGAAGGATAGCGTTGCGGCTGACGACTAGCTGTGGGCTGCGGGCAGGATTACTGCGCAAGCGGCAGGTCCGCCTTGGCAGCGCCAAGCAGTACCCATCCCACTGAATCGGCAGCGCCGAGCGTCACGGCCAACCATTGCAGGGACAAGCAACGCGCTGCCTGCCTGGGCCCCCGCGGCGGGTGGGGGCTCATCATCCCGCCGAACTCGTGTGTCACTGGGGTCGTGCCCGCCATCACGCCGGTTCCCCCGGGTTGAAAAACCGGGCCGTGCCAACCAGATTTCGCCCGCCATTCCAAGGAGAGCGAAATATAGCGATGAGCACGATTACCGTTTCCCCCGACACGCGGTCCTTTGAGGCCGATGTCGCCAAGCTGCTGCACCTCATGGTGCACTCCGTCTATTCGGACAAGGATATCTTCCTTCGCGAACTGGTGTCCAATGCCGCCGACGCCTGCGAAAAGCTGCGCTACAAAGCAATAGCGGCGCCGGCACTGCTGGGTGACGACCCTCAGCCGCGGATCACGATTACGCTCGATCCCGATGCGCGCCAGTTGACCATCGAGGACAATGGCATTGGCATGACCCAGGCCGAAATGGCCGAGGCGCTCGGCACGATCGCCCGTTCGGGCACCAAAGCCTTCATGGAACAGATCGCCGCCAAAAAGGATGGCGAGGGCGGCCAGCTCATCGGCCAGTTCGGCGTCGGCTTCTATTCCGCCTTCATGGTTGCGGACAAGGTCGATGTGCTATCGCGCCGTGCTGGTGAGGATGGTGCTGGCCTGTGGACGTCGGATGGTTTGGGCACCTACTCGATCGGGGATGCTGATCCGGCCGGGGCTCCGGCGCGCGGAACGCGCGTCATTCTTCATCTCAAGGAAGATGCGGCCGACTATACCCGGCGCTTCAGCGTGGAGCCCAAGATCAAGGCGCAGTCGGGCCATGTCCCGGTGCCGATCGTCCTCAAGGACAAGCCCGATGCGGAGCCGGCGCAGATTGCCGATGGCGCGGCGCTTTGGACGCGGCCCAAGTCCGAGATCAGCGAGGAAGACTATACCGACTTCTATAGGACCAACGCCGGACAGTTCGACACCCCCGCACTGACGCTGCACTACCGCGCCGAGGGCGTGCACGAATATAATGTGCTCGCTTTCGTGCCTGAGATGCGACCCTTCGACCTGTTCGACCCAGATCGGGCGGGGCGGATGAAGCTCTATGTCCGCCGGGTGTTCATCACGGGCGAGGCGCAGATCCTGCCTCGCTACCTGCGCTTTGTGCGCGGACTGGTCGACTCGCAGGACCTGCCGCTCAACGTCTCGCGCGAGATGATCCAGGAGAGCCCGGTTCTGGCCGCCATCCAGAAGGGTGTGTCCAACCGCGTGTTGAGCGAACTGGAAAAGCTCTCGAACAGCGATGGCGACAAGTATCTCAAGATCTGGGAGAATTTCGGGTCCGTCCTGAAGGAGGGGCTCTACGAGGACTATGCCCGGCGCGAGACACTGCTGGGGCTCGCCCGCTTCAAGACCAGCACGTCGAACAATGAATGGCGTTCGCTCAAGGACTATGCTGCCGATCTGAAAGAGAACCAGACCGCCATCTACTATGCGGTGGGTTCCGACATCAAGCGGCTCGCCTCCTCGCCCCAGCTCGAAGGCTTCCGCGCGCGCGGCATCGAAGTGCTCCTGCTGACCGACCAGATCGACGGTTTCTGGGTGACCGGAGCGCCGGATTTCGAAGGCAAGCCGTTCAAGTCGGTGACACAGGGCATGTCGGATCTGGGTCTCATACCCCTTGCCGATGGCGAGCAACCGCCGGCGGAAACGTCGGACGAGGTCGCCGGCTTCATCGACTTCGTCAAGGCGACGCTAGGCGATGTCGTATCCGATGTCCGCGCGTCGGAACGGCTGACCGACAGCCCTGTGTGCCTGGTAGCGCCCGAACATGGCATGGACCGGCAGATGGAGCGGCTGCTGGCGGGCGCGGGGCAGCTTGCGCAGGTGAGCAAGCCGGTCATCGAGATCAATCCCCGGCACGCCCTCGTCACCAGGCTCAGCGCGGTAGGTGCAGAGCAGGCCGACTTGCGCGAGGATGCAGCGCATCTACTGTTCGACGAGGCCCGCATCGCCGACGGGGAACTGCCGCTCGATCCGCGAGCCTTTTCTGAAAGGCTTGGCCGGGTCCTGCTGCGCGGCAGCGGCCCGATCTGAAGGCACGGTTCGGGCGCGTCCAGCCGGCTGCTTAAGCCCAGGTTAGATGTACGGCCCGGTTCCGCTTCAGAGTGGGTCCGGGCCGTAACGCATTCTTGGGCTCGCGCGCCCCCGGCTGCGCCATCGAAGCGGCGGCAAGCGGCTCGGGATCGAACGCGGCGAACGCCTTGCTGACAGGTTCTCCCAAAGCCTCCTCGATGGCGGGCCGCACCATTTCGAACTGGAGCGTCGCCGCCTGGCTGTGAAGCCGCTCCAGTTCGGTGATCCAGTCGGGAGGGAGAAGATCGCTGCGCGTGGCGAGAATTTGCCCGAGCTTGACGAAGGTGGGACCCAATTCCTCCAGCGCCAGGCGCGTGCGTGCGGGCAGCGCCGCTGCCTCGCCCGCAAGAAGATCTTTGGCGCCCAGCCCGAACCGGTCGATCGCCGTGTCGAGGCCATAGCGCGCCAGGACCCCGGTGACCTCACCAAGACGCTCCCGGTCCCGGGCCGCTACCATCAAGCTTTTCAACATGGCCCCAGAGATAGGGGCTGCGCACCGGAAACGAAGGGGCGACATTTTCGCGACCGGCGCGGTGCGCCGGCAGGAACGTAGGAAGCAAGGGCGTGTTTCGTGAGAGCCATCCCGCGCGTCGTGCAGGGCTGCGCCTTGCTACGCGAAGGATCCTGATGAAGATCGCCATTCATGCCCAGCTCGACTATCGGTTCGACCGGCCGACAGACGTCCTCCTGCAGCTCGAAGCCGCGGCGATCCCCGAGCAATCGATCGAGGAAGCGCACATCGACCTGTAGGAGACGGATCATTTCGCGCGTGTCGCCGCGCACGATATGATCGGGGAGCGGATCTGGGTGCGGGTCGGCAGCGAACTGCGCGTCGACTACCATGCGACGGTTTCGATCAACCGAATCCTCGACGATTGCCTGGCGCTGCCAGCGATCCCGCCCCACCAGTTGCCGGGCGAAACCGTACAATATCTGATGCCCTCGCGCTATTGTCCTTCGGACCAGTTCCAGTCCTTCGTCTGCGCTGAATTCGATAGTCTGGAGGGCGGCCAGAAAGTCATTGCCATGCGCGATTGGGTCCATGGCCACCTCAGCTATGTGCCGGGCGCCAGTACGTCGGACACGACCGCCGCCGACACCTTCATTCGCCGGCAGGGTATCTGCCGCGACTATGCCCATGTTCTGATCACCCTGGTGCGGGCCGCGGGTATCCCGGCGCGTATCGCCAGCGTCTATGCGCTCGGCGTCGAGCCCCAGGATTTTCACGCGGTGGCGGAGGTGTTCCTGGGCGGCGAATGGCATCTGGTCGATGCAACCGGCATGGCGCAGGAAGCCGCAATGGCAAAGATCGGCGTGGGCCGGGATGCAGCCGACGTCGCGTTCCTCACCGCTTATGGCCGCGCCGTCCTGAACAGCCAGACCGTCGAAGTCGCCGCCGCGTCCTGACCGTCCGGCAAGGCCAATTCTGCGCGGAAAGGGCGCCCTTCACCGATCCTTTACACAGCTGGCGCAGACAGGGCCATACGGGGGGCGACATGTGAACCATGCGGCCGGCAAGAGCGATGAAAGACAGTTTCCGCGTGAGGCGATTGCGGCCACGGCCGTCTGCCGAACATCCCGCAGCAAGATCGCCGGGCACGTCTCCAACCTGTCGCGGGGGGGCTGCTGCCTGGTGACCAGGGGCCAGCGGGTCGCTCCCGCACAAATGGTAACCCTTCGCTTGGAAGGCCTGGATGGTATTCCCGCGACAGTACGCTGGGTCGCCGGCGACGAGGCGGGATTATCCTTCGACTGGCCGCTCTACGAACCGCTACGCGATCATATCGTAGCGCTGCGCGGCACGGTTTCGGCGGAAGAAAAGCCGGCATGAAGACATTTCTGTTCCTGGCCGCGATCGTCGGCGCGGGCTATGCCGGAATGGCGGGGACCGGTTCGAGCGCGGAAACGCTGCGGGCGCGCTGGCTCTCCTTCCACGAAAGCTCGGTCCGCTTGCTCCCCTGACGATGACCGCCCGTCCCGCGGCGTCTCGCCACAATGCGAGGCGAGAAAAGTCTGCAGGAGGGGTCGCTCGATATCTGGTCAGTGAAGCGTCTCTTTGGCAGGCAGGCCGAAGAGGAGGCGCCACATTTCCTGAAGCGCCATCCAGCAGGCCGCGGCATGGCGCGCGCGCTCACCGGGCGAAGCAGCAGCAGCGGCGGCACGGTCTTCAGCCTGAGCGAGCGCGAGCAGAGCCTTGGCAGCATGGTAATGCCCAAGATCGGTATCGACATGTTCGTTCTTCATCGCGGTGTTCCCCGCCCCGGGCGGCTGCGGCCCGGACGAGAGAAATTTTATTACGCTGTCAAATGCTACGGTAAAGCGCTATAGCGGTGCATGGCCCAGGAAGATCTCGACGCTTTGGCCACGGTGGTCCAGGACCTCAGGCGCGATCTCATCCGGCTGCAGGGCGCCTTCGCCCGCGATGCGCTCCTGTCGGGCCGCCATAGTCCCGATAGCCTTGGCGATCTTGTTGAGGAATGCGGCCATCTGGTCCCGGGCTATGAGGGATCCATGACGGAAGGGTTCGTGGAGGCGATCCGCAACTGCGGCATCGAGAGGGCACCGTTCACGGTCATTTCGGGCGGCAAGGACGGCTGAAAGGGGCCCGTCCCCTCAAAGAACGGTCAGGGGTTATCGGCGAAGCGGCGAGCGCTCCGCAAGGTCGTTGCGAATGGTGGTCGCTGCGATTCCCCCTTCGCCCATTGCATGGCTGATCTGGTCGAGCCCCAGGACGACGTCGCCGGCCGCATAAAGGCCCGGCACGCTGGTGCGCTGGTGGCTGTCTACGACCAGGCAGCCATCGTCCGTTGCCTTGGCGCCGAGATCGACCGCCAGCTCGGAATGAATCGTCGAGCCGAGGGCAGGATAGAGGCTAGCGAAAGTCTGCGTGCCGGCGGGCGTCGCGACCTCGATGGCGTTCTCGCCGAGCGCGAAGCTCGTGCAGGGCCCGTCCACGACCGCGATCCCGGCATCCCGCAGCGCCATTCTCTGCTCGTCGGATAGATCATGCGCGCCGGCCGGCGCAATCAGAGACAGGTCGCGTGAATAGCTGCGCAGGAAGATCGCCTCTTTCACCCCGCGCTCGCCAGTCCCCAGAACGCAGACGCGCCGATCGGTCACTTCAAAGCCGTCGCAGATCGGACAGTAACGCAGCAATCCCTGCTCGAGCGCCCGGGCGTGCATCGCCTCATCCATTGGGGGCCGATGGTTCGAAACGCCGGTGGCCAGCAGCACGGTCCGGCTCCTGAACGCGTTCGTTTCGCCATCGGCCACGAAATCGTCTCCGGCCCGCTCCAGCCGCGCGATCGAGGTCTGAGCGAGCGTCGCGCCATAGCGAAGAGCCTGCTCGCGCATGCGAGCAAGGAGGTCCGCCCCGGCAATACCCTCGGGAAAGCCGGCGTGATTACGGGTGAGGGGGATGAGGCCGGCCCGGCTGGCGCCGGCGTCGGCGATCGCGACCCGCAAATGGAAGCGGGCGAGATAGATCGCCGCCGTGAGGCCCGCGGGCCCACCTCCGATCACCAGACAATCCAGATCATCAGGTGCTGCGCGGCTGCGGCCCAAGGTCTCAGGATCGGCCATTGTGGCCAGCAGACTGCATGCAAATACCCCTGGGGAGGTTAACGCCCGATCATGTACGGGCGATCCGCGTGCCCGCTATAGGAGAATGGGTCGCGCAGGTCAACCATTCGTCCACGGACCAGACCGGTCGCGGCGGCCAAGGCTCGCAAGTTCTTGCACCCGCGCCGCGCATGTACGAAGATATAAGCCACCGGAAATAACGGACGGAGTTGGTGCGGAACGAATGAGCGTGCTTCAGCGAAACAATGTGACCGTCTCTGGCAGCGGCCGTCGCACAATTGTATTTGCCCATGGCTTCGGGTGCGACCAACAGGCCTGGAAGAACGTCATTCCCGCCTTTTCGACCGAGTACCGGACGGTCGCCTTCGATCATGTCGGCGCGGGCCAGTCGGACCTTTCCGCCTTCGATCCAGAAAAATATGGCAGGCTGCACGGTTACAAGCGCGACATTCTGGAGGTTCTGGACGCACTCGACCTTTCCGACGTCATCTTTGCGGGTCATTCGGTCGCGGGGATGATGGGTATGCTTGCCGCGATCGAGCAGCCGGATCGCTTCGCCTCCCTCATCATGGTGTGTCCCTCGCCCTGCTATGTCGACGAGCCCGGCTACAAGGGCGGATTTTCGCGCCAGGACCTGGATGAACTGCTTGAGGTGATCGACAGCAACTTTCTCGGATGGGCGCGTGACGGATCACGCGCCATCATGGGCAATCCCGACAGGCCCGAGCTCGGTTCTGATCTGGGCGAGAGTTTCTGCCGCACCGATCCCAGCATCGCGGCCCATTTCGCGCGCGTGACGTTTCTTTCGGACCACCGCTCCGATTTACCAAAATGCGAAACCCGGACCCTCGTCCTCCAAACGATGAGCGATATGGTCGCCCCCGAAGAGGTCGGACAGTATGTGGCGGCGCGAATGCCCAATGCGCAGCTACTATCATGGCGGCTACCGGCCATTGTCCGCACATGAGCGCGCCGGCCAAGACCATCGAGGCGATGCGCCAGTTTCTGGATAGCTGAGGCGCCCCTAGTGTCCGAGCCGCCACCCGACGATCAGCCTCCCGAAGAAACGCTCGACGATCTCTACGATCATGCCCCGTGCGGTTATGTGACGCTCGACAGCCGGCTGCGCGTTGTCAGGATCAACGCGACGCTATTGTCATGGCTGGGAGTCGGCAAAGCCGATGTGGTCGGTCGGAAAATCCAGGATGTGCTGACGCCGGCCGGTCGGATTTTTTTCGAGACCCATGTGTCGCCGCTTCTTCACAGGGAGGGCGTCGTCTGGCAGGTCGCCATTGATCTGAGATGCGCTGAAGGCCGGCGCTTGCCGGTCCTGACGGAATGGCGGCGAGTGGATGTGGAGGGCAGACCTGTCGGTACGCGGATCATGCTCGTCGATGCGACCGATCGCAGATCCTATGAGCGGGATCTGGTCGCGGCGCGCGAACGAGCCGAGGAGAGCACCCGAGCGCTCAAGATCAGCGAGGCACGGCTGCGCGATCTTAACGAGACCTTGGAGGCCCGCGTCGCCGAACGAACCGCGGCGCTCAACCAGGCCCATGAACAGCTGCGCCAGCACGATTGCCGGAGCGCTCGCCTCCGCGGAACGGGCAAAAACGCTGGTGCAGAGGCTGCTCGCTTTTGCCCGGAGGCAGCCGCTCAAGCCGGTCGCCGTCGACGTCGCAGCTTTGGTCCAGGGCATGGCCGACCTCATCGAAACCACCGCAGGCCCGCAGATTGAGGTCCGCCTCGACGTGGATGAAACCACGCCCCGCGCGTTGGCGGATGCGAACCAGCTCGAGATGGCGCTGCTGAACCTCGCAGTCAACGCGCGTGACGCAATGCCAGGCGGCGGCACCTTGACCCTCGGCGTGATCTTCGAGGCGAACGCGCGGGGTGAGGCAGGAGCGCCGCGCGTGCGGCTCTCGACCCGGGCGCGATCGTCTGCGGTTATGAGGCCAATGGCGGCGTCCTGCTCGGCTCGACGGTGCTCGACGGTGACCATCCGCTCGATGCCCTTCCCACGCGCGACGCTGTCTTGCCGATCGTTTCGGTATTCGCGGCCGCCAGGCGAAGCAGCGTCGCGGAACTGGTCGCGAGCCTGCCGCAGCGCGCCACCCATAGCGACCGCCTCCCGGATGTGGCGCCGGCGCAAAGCGCGGCGCTTCTGGGCTGGCTCAGGGAGGGATCGGCCGAGGAGCAACGGGCGCGCATCGAAACCTATTTCGGTACGATTGGCGGCCAGGTGGTGGAGATCGACACCACCGATGGTCTGCGCGTGACATTCGACCGCGGCGTCGTGATCCATCTGCGCGCGTCGGGCAATGCGCCGGAACTGCGCTGCTACACCGAGGCGACGACCGCTGCCGCCGCGGAGGACCTGGGCCGGTGTGCGCTGATCATCCTTCGCGACGAATTTTTGCCTCTTTTTCATCCGGGTTGAAACCAAAGCCGGCGGCATCGGTTTGCCTTTCATCGCGATGATGATGGAGCGCGAGGTGGGCGTGTGCCTGTAAGACAGCGACCGTGAGAGCAGGGAGCGAAGATGCTGCTGGCTACCATGACCTTCCGGGCGTAACGCCGTATGAACAGTCTGGAGCCGCGCTTGAGCGAAAACATAAAAATACCTGACACCTATGAAGACATATTTGTGGGGGACAGCGAGATGGCCCGGCTGCTGCGTGTCCATGATTGGACCGCAACGCCGCTTGGTTCTCCGCAACATTGGCCCGACGGGCTCAAGGTCGCGTTGCGCCTGTTGCTGACATCGAAATTCGAAATGTGGCTCGGTTGGGGGCCCGACATCCATTTCTTCTACAACGACGCCTACCGGCCGACATTGGGCAACAAGCACCCGCGCTCGATTGCCATGCCGACGCGCGAGCTGTGGGCCGAGATCTGGGACGACATCAAAGGGCGTCTCGAAACGGTCTACCAGAAGGGCGAGGCGACCTGGGACCGCGCTCTTCTGCTCATCCTGGAGAGGGCGGGATATCCCGAGGAGACCTATCACACCTTTTCCTACAGCCCCCTGCTGGGCGACCAGGGGACGGTCGAGGGCGTGTTTTGCGCGGTCAGTGAGGAGACCGACCGAGTCATCAGCGAACGGCGGCTGGAATCGCTGCGCCAGCTCGCATTGGCCCTTGCAGGCGCTCAAGGGCATGAGGCCGTGCTCGACGCTGTCGAGGCGGAGCTCGCGCGCAACGATCGCGACATGCCCTTTGCGCTTGTCTACCTGTTCGACGAAACGGGCGCCCCTGTCCTGGCGCGCAACTGCGCGGGGATGGATCCCGATCACCCCTGCGCGCATGCAGCGGGTGCGGAGGAAGGTCCCTGGGGGGTCAAGCGGGTTCAGCTCGATTGGACCGCTCCCCTAATCGACGAATGGACGCACGCCGATCTCCCAACCGGATCCTGGGACCGTCCGCCCACCAAGATCGCCGTCGTTCCCCTGGTCGATCGCGGGAACGACCGGCCGCTGGGCGCCCTCGTGGTCGGCCTCAATCCATATCGTCCCGCCGGTGAGCAATACCTGAGTTTCCTCGAATTGCTTGCCGGCCAGATCACCGCAGGCCTGACGAGCAGCTACGCCTTCGAAGCGGAACGTGAGCGCGCGGCGGCGCTGGCGGAAGTCGCCACGATGCGCGAGGAAGCCTCGCGCGTCCTTGAACAGGCGAACCGCCAGCTGAGCTCGGAGGTGGAACTGCGAACGCAGGAGCGCGATCGCATTCGCCGGCTCTTCCGCCAAGCCCCGAGCTTCATGTGCATCTTGAAGGGCCCTGACCATGTCTTCGACATGGTCAACGACGCCTATCAGCAACTTGTCGGCCATCGCGATGTGGTCGGCATGCCCCTTCGCGACGGGCTTCCTGAAATAGCCGGGCAGGGTTTCATCGAGCTGCTGGACAGGGTGTACCAGACCGGCGAGCCCTTTGTGGGCCGCAATCTCGAAGCCCATCTCCAGCGCACGCCGGAGGGGCCGCTCGAGACCCGCTTCGTGAACCTCATCTATCAGCCGATCATCGAGCCGGACGGCAGTGTCTCGGGCATCTTTGTCGACGGCTACGACGTAACGCATCAGAAGCGCGCGGAGGACCAGCTCCACAACCTCAACGAGACGCTCGAACACAGGGTCGAGCAGCGCACTGAAGAACTCGGCACGGCCCTTGGCCGGCTGCAGCGCGAAACGCTGGACCGCGAGGCTGCCGAAGCGGCGCTGCGCCAGTCGCAGAAGCTCGAAGCACTCGGCAAGCTGACGGGCGGCGTTGCACATGATTTCAACAATCTGCTGCAGGTGGTGAGCGGGAACCTCCAGCTGCTGTCGCGCGACATTGCAGGAAATGAACGCGCCGAGCAGCGTGTGCAGAATGCGCTGGCAGGCGTCTCGCGCGGCGCGAAGCTCGCCTCGCAGCTCCTCGCCTTCGGCCGCAGACAACCGCTCGAGCCCAAGGTGGTCAATTTGGGCCGCCTCATCAACAATATGGACGATCTCCTGCGCCGGGTCATCGGCGAGGATGTCGAGATCGAGACCATCGTGAGCGGCGGATTGTGGAACTGCCTCGTGGATCCGGGTCAGATCGAAAACGCCATCCTCAATCTCGCGATCAATGCGCGAGATGCCATGCCGGATGGCGGCCGCCTGACGATCGAGGCGGCCAACGCCTGGCTCGATGATGACTATGCCCGCCAGCACGACGAAGTCACCGCCGGGCAATATGTGATGGTGGCGGTTACCGATACCGGCACCGGCATGGCGCCGGAACTCATCGACCAGGTCTTCGAACCATTTTTCAGCACCAAGCCGGAAGGCAAGGGGACGGGGCTTGGTCTTTCAATGGTCCATGGCCTCGTCAAGCAGTCGGGTGGCCATATCAAGATCTACAGCGAGGTGGGTGAGGGCACGACCATCAAGCTCTACCTGCGCCGCGAGACTGCCCGGGAAGACATACTTACCGATACGAGCACGGGACCGGTGCGGGGCGGCTCCGAGACGGTCCTCGTGGTGGAGGACGACGATGCCGTCCGCGAGACCGCCGTCTGCCTGCTGTCCGAACTTGGATACCGGGTGCTGAAGGCGCGCGACGCGCAAAGCGCGCTCACCGTAATCGAGAGTGGCGTGCCGATGGATCTCCTCTTCACTGACGTCGTCATGCCCGGCCCGCTGCGTAGTCCCGAACTGGCGCGCCGAGCGAAGGAACGGCTGCCGAACCTCGCGGTGCTCTTCACCTCGGGCTATACTGAGAACGCGATCGTGCATCATGGCCGGCTCGATCCGGGGATCGAGCTTCTTTCCAAGCCCTACACGCGCGAAGCGCTTGCCCGCAAAGTCCGCCACGTGCTGGCCAACGAAGCACAGCACCGATTGATCGCGGAGGGCGGCGGAAACGCACCGGAGCCATCGCCTTCGCCGGCGTCCCAGCCCGTGCGGGAGGCCCGCACCCTCCGTATCCTCCTTGTCGAAGACGACGGACTGATCCGCTTCAACACCGCGGACATGCTCGCCGATCTTGGTCATGCCGTCCTGGAAGCCGAGGACGCCGAAGCTGCCGAAGCGCTGCTGGGGCAAAACGAGGTCGACCTTGTCCTGACCGATGTCGGCTTGCCCAAGGCGTCCGGCATCGACCTTGCCAGGACCGTCAAGGCGCGTGTCCCCGCGCCAGCGATCATTTTCGCCAGCGGCGATGGCAGCGGCATTTCATCCACCGAATTTCCCGATGCCGCAATCCTGCTCAAGCCTTACAGTCAGGAGGATCTGCGCCGTGTGGTGTCGGCGATCTCTGTCAACGGCGGAGCAAAAGTCGGCCATTCGGCGGCGTAAAACCAGGCCATCGTGTTACATGCCGGGGGGAGTGGCGTGAGGGCGTAGCCCGAGGGCCACTCCCCCCGGCATTGGTGTAATTTTCAGGGTCTGGTTTTGGCCTTGCGGGCCCGGCTGTGCGCGAGGCGATAGCTTTCGCCGTTCATCTCGAGGATGCTGACGTGATGGGTCAGGCGATCGAGGAGCGCGCCTGTGAGACGCTCAGATCCGAAGGTTTCGGTCCATTCGTCGAAGGGCAGGTTGCTGGTGATGAAGGTGGAGCCGCGTTCGTAACGCTGGGAGATCAGCTCGAACAACAGTTCGGCGCCGGTCTTGGAGAGCGGCACAAAGCCCAGTTCGTCGATGATGAGCAGCTTGTATCCGGCCATCTGCTTCTGGAAGCGCAGAAGACGGCGCTCGTCGCGGGCCTCCATCATTTCGCTGACCAGCGCTGCCGCGGTGGTGAAGCCCACCGACAGTCCTTTCTGGCATGCTGCCAGTCCGAGCCCCAACGCTACGTGCGTCTTTCCGGTGCCTGATGGCCCCAGAGCGATGGCGTTCTCACGCCGCTCGATCCACTCGCAGCGCGCCATCTCGAGCACCTGCATCTTGTTGAGCCTGGGGATGGCGGCGAAGTCGAAGCTGTCGAGGCTTTTGACGGCGGGGAAGCGCGCGGCCTTGATGCGCCGCTCGACCATGCGACGCTCCCTGTCGATCATTTCCATCTCGACGAGGCGGGCGAGGAAGCAGATATGATCGACGCCTTCAGCGGCACATTGCCGCGCGAGCTTGTGATGCTCACGCAGGCACGTAGGCAGCTTGAGCGCCTTGAGATGGTGAGCGAGAAGGATCTCCGGGGCCTGATCGCTCATGCGGCCTCCTGCCGGCCGGAGAGCAGGCTCAGATAGGCTCTGGCAAAGGTCTTCTCGACCGTGGTGCGTGGCAGGAAGGGATAGACGTCCAGGTCCAGCCTGGGCGGTACGCGTTCGATCCGGCACAGGACGAGGTGCTTGACGGCATCGAAGCCGATGGCGCCAAGATCGATGGCCTGTTCGACCGCCACCTGGAGATCGGCGAGGGTGAACGTTTCCAGCAGGCGCAGTACCTGCACATATTCGCGCCTGCCATGTTTGTGCATGCGCCCTTCCATCAACCGCTGCAGTGTCGTGAACGCTTCGGGCAGGTCCCAGCCCTGCAAAGGCGCAGCCTGGTCGAATGCGTTGATCTTCTGCTCGATCAGCGGGAGATAATGGAGCGGGTCGAAGACAACCTCCTCGCGGGCATAGCAACGAGGATGACGGGCGATGACTTCGCTGCGGCAGCCGATCACCACCTCATCGACATAGGCCCTGATCCAGACCTCCTGATGGCCCCAGGCCACCGGAACCGAATAATCGTTGGTCCTGTAGCGCACCAGGGATTGCGAGGAGACCCGCCCGCCTTTCTGATCGCAGGCCTCGAAGGGTGTAGCGGGCAGAGGCTGCATGGCCGCGAGATCGCGTTCCAAGCGCTCACCGATCGTCTCGCTCTGCCCGCGCACCTTGTCCTGCTGGCGCTTGCGGCATTGCTCCTCCAGCCACAGGTTGAACGCCTCCCAGGTCGGGAACTTCGGGATCGGCACCATGAAGTTGCGCCGGCAATAGCCTACCAGCCCCTCCACATTGCCTTTCTCGTTCCCCTTGCCCGGGCGAGCATAGCGGTCGCGGATCACGTAATGTGACAGGAAAGCGCTGAACAGCGTGGCACGCTGCCGCGTGCCGTCGGGCAGGATCTTCGCCACAAGGCAGCGATCGTTGTCATAGACGATCGAGCGCGGTACCGCGCCGAAAAACGCGAAGGCATGCACGTGTCCGTCCACCCAGGCCTCCGCCACCGCCGCCGGATAGGCCCGCACATAGCAGGCATCACTGTGCGGCAGATCGAGCGCGAAGAAGTAGGCCTTCTGCTCCGCCCCGCCGATCACCACCAGCGCTTCCCCGAAATCGGCCTGCGCATCTCCCGCAGGGTGCGCCAGCGGCACGAACATCTCCCGGCTGCGCTGTTCGCGCTCCCGGATGTAATCCTTGATGATCGTATAGCCGCCGGTGAAACCATGCTCGGTGCGCAAACGGTCGAATACCCGCTTCGCCGTGTGGCGTTGCTTGCGCGGGACACTGCGGTCACCCTCAAGCCATCCATCAATGATCGCCACAAACCCGTCCAGCTTCGGGCGCTGCGGTACGGACTGGCGCCGGTAACCCGGCGGCGATGAAAACGACAGCATCTTGCGTACCGTATCGCGCGACACATTGAAACGCTTCGCCGCCGCCCGTTGGCTCATGCCATCCGCGCAAGCCAGACGGACCTGAAGATAAAGTTCCACGCTGTAGATCCCCACACCTCCCTGACCCGGCAGAAAGGCTTCAAGGTGGACGACTTTTACGCCGCCCGCAGCAGGACTATCCCGCCGCTACCGTGGTCGAATATTGCTCCGCCGTTCTCACCTCGCGCACAGCCGGGCCCGCAAGGCCAAAACCAGACCCTGAAAATTACACCAATGCCGGGGGGAGTGGCCCTCGGGCTACGCCCTCACGCCACTCCCCCCGGCATGTAACACGATGGCCTGGTTTTACGCCGCCGAATGGCCGACTTTTGCTCCGCCGTTGACAGAAAATCGGCGGCCAACGTGGTGATCATCTCACCGTTCGATCGCGTCGGTGAAATTATCGGAAAGTCTAGATCGGTGGCCGCGAAATTTCATCACTCGCAATGCAATAACAGGACATTCGATACCTGGACGCTGCCACCCGCCGCGCTCAAGCTCAAAGAGGTGTCTGTCATTCTTGAATTGATTAGTTCTGATAGCGTGGCTGCGCCTTCATTGACAAATAATTCGACAGATCCGGCATCGGCTAAAAGGCTGATCTTTGCGATACCATCGGAGAAGTCGCATGGCAGGCTCCGGCTTTGACGCCACGCATCGCTATCAGGTGCGGCAGGGCCACTGGTATCACGTTTGATGAAAGCCTTATTATCGCGAAGCTCTAGCCCGATTTGAGTGAAGTAGTCGCCCCCTCGACGTACGGATAACCGAACGCCTGAAGGCCAACTTGGTCCGATCCGTGTAAGGGTGAGGTCGAGCCGGCCGACGACCAGGCCAGTATCGGCTGGCCAGACATAATCATTGCCCTCGGCAATTGTCTGATCAGTGCCGTGAATAGTGCGTGCAAATATCGCATTCTGTGCTGGCAGAGGGGTGCTAAAAAGCCGCGGGACGTTGTTGATCAGTCGTAGACGCAATTCGCGAACAAGGCTGAGTTGACCTCGGTAACCGTAAGTCGGCAGCAGTTGGTTCGCATATGCCCAGTTGTTCATCCATCCCATGGAGTATGCACAAGCAAGGGGATCGGCAGCTTGGGGGTCAGTCCATATAACGGCCGCGTAAAAATCAGCTCCGCCATCTAGCCATTGGCCGTCGGGAGCGCTGGCCGTGAAGCTCGTGCCATCGAATTCGCCCACCCAGTACCAGGTTCCACCCGTGAAGCCGGAAGCCGTCCCATCTCCGCCTACCAGCAAAACCCATTTATCTGCCGAAGTTGTGCCGTCTGGATTGTATAGATGCAGTTTGAAGAGATGCGAGCATTCCATCACGCCACCGACGACCGTTGACAGAAAACCGCTGGAATAAGTCCAGTGCTTGAGATCTGGCGAAGTGTAGATGCCGATCTTGCCTTCCTCTGACAGCGTCATAATCCAATTACCGCTGGTCTCGTGCCAGAAAACCGTGGGGTCGCGAAATTGCCTGTTGCCTGGGAAATTGAGTAGCACGATGTCGTGAAAGCTGAAGCTGGCACCCTCATCAAGAGAGTACCAGAGTGCGCAGGACTGGTTTTGCCCGGCGGCATTGTCTGCGGGCATGGTAACGAGTGCGATCAGTGCACCGGGGCCGAATCCGGCGGTATTCGTGACATCGACAACCGCGCTTCCGGTCCAGATGTCTCCAAAGGATGTTGTGCGGCGTGGGATCGATATACCTTGATCCTGCCAGGTGACTAGGTCTGTTGAGGTCCAGCGGCGCCATTCAGTGCCATCGGTGGGATAGGTTGGATTGAAGAGCGCCCAAATTGTCCAGCGATCTCCCATTCGCACAGGGCGCTGTGGGTCGTTGATCCAGCCTCCTGCCGGGGCCGCGATATGATATCGCGGTCGTCCACTTATTGGGGCGGCCGTGGGTGAACCAGTAGAACCGGGAGCTCCACTCGATACAGGCATTGTGCCAATTGCAGGTTCTGCTTCGCCGCCGCAGGATGAAAGCATTGGAAAGCCGACGAGCATTTCCAATGTTTGCCTGCGCGAGTAAAAGGGGGGCATCGCCACCGGCCTACTCCTCTCTCAAACTTTCTTTGTTTTTTAATTGTCGTTGGCATGCACCCTTGTGGTGCATCGCAACGAGGTTTTTATTGCATTCAGATGGATGGATGGGCTCGTGATATCTGCGTGCTGGTCAGATAGCTGCCTCTGACGGAATGCACCTTCATCATCCCTTCGTCCTGTGCGGCGTCATGCTTTCCCTGACCGACGCCACTAAATCTATATATGTGATTTAGTGGCGTCAAGATCGCTGGCAGGGTGGGGTGTTCGAGGCTTATTTTTAGTTAACATGTTGAAGCTATGGATATTATATAAAGGAAGAGGGCTCGCTCCTTTTTTGTTTTGGGTGTTCAGTTTCTCAGCAGTGATGTGACCTCTTCCTTGTCACCCAGAATCACTCCAATGCGCTGATGAAGTTTTGATGGCGGGACTTCCATCAGTCGCTGTTCGCCATCGATCGCTGCGCCGCCTGCCTGCTCTACCAGAAAGGCCATCGGATTTGCCTCGTACATCAGGCGTAGTCTGGCCGTACCATCCTGGCGGGCGTCTTTAGGGTAGAGGAAGACGCCCCCTCTTTTCAGGATGCGGTGAACATCGGCTACCATTGAGGCGGTCCAGCGCATGTTATAGTCCTTGCCCAAAGGCCCTTCCGCGCCCTGAATTCGTTCGTCGACATAGCGTATGATTTGCGGCGACCATTGGCGGCGACGCGCCATGTTTATGGCAAATTCGCGATTGCCCTGGGGCATCTGCATGGGACCGTCGGTCATCCGCCAAGAGCCGATTTCACGATCGAGAGTGAATTCATAGACGCCAGATCCGATTGTCAGAACCAGCAGCGTTTGCGGTCCATAGATGGCGTAGCCAGCTGCGACCTGATGCATGCCGGCTTGCAGAAAGTCCTGCTCTGTTACCTCGCGCCCTGAAGCATTTTCGGGTGCCTTGAGCACGGAGAAGATCGTACCGACGCTCAGGTCGACATCAATGTTGCTTGAGCCGTCGATCGGATCGAACAGCAGCAGATATTCGCCTTTGGGATAGCGGTTGGGGATGGGATAGAGGGTCTCCATCTCCTCGGAAGCCATGGCTGCCAGATGGCCCCCCCATTCATTGGCATCGAGCAATAGCTCATTGGCAATGACATCGAGCTTTTTCTGAACCTCTCCCTGAACATTCTCGCTGCCAAGGCTACCAAGAACTTCACCCAGTGCGCCTTTGGATACCGCGTGACTGATCGTCTTGCAGGCGCGTGCGACCGTTTCGATGAGCAGGCGTAATTCGCCTGGCAAAGCCTGGGCCTGGCGTTGCTGCTCGATCAGGAAACGGCTCAGGGAGATGGCTTGCATGGAAGGCCTTTGCATTGAAGGGGGGAGGTTAATCAGCTATTCGTGCAGCTACGTCTGCGCCGTGGGCATATCGCGCTGCTTCACGGATGTCGTCGGCTTCAGGTCTCACGCCTGTGTACAGAATAAATTGCTCCACCGCTTGCAGGACGATGACCTCTCCGCCGGAAATCACGCTCTTTCCAGCAGCTCTGGCTGTGCGAACGAAAGGGGTGTCGACCGGTTGGGCAACGACGTCGAAAGCGGTGCTGCAGGCAGCGATCTGCTCTGCGCGGAATGCCAAGGCGTCCTGGTCCTTGCCCTCCATACCCAATGGCGTGACATTGATCAGCAGCGGCGCGCTATCGGGTGGTAGATCAGCCTGCCAGCAGAAGCCATATTGGTCTGCGATCGCCTGTCCGGCTATTTCGTTGCGCGCGATGATCGTGCCGTTGACGAAGCCTGCATCTCTAAGCGCAGCAGCAACGGCTTTCGCCATTCCACCACTTCCCCGGAGCAGAAATGGTACTGGTTCCTCGACCCGCTTCTCGAGAAGCTGGCGAACCGCAACATAATCCGTGTTGTAGCCAGTCAGGTGGCCATCATCATTGACGATGGTGTTGACGCTGTCGATCGCACGGGCTGAGCATTCAAGGTCATCGATCAGAGGAATGACCGCTTCCTTGAAGGGCATGGAAATGGCGCAGCCACGTACGTTCAATGCGCGGATGCCGCCGATTGCAGCTGCCAGATCCTGTGTACTGAAACTTTTATAGACATAATCCAGCCCCAAAATCTCATAGAGGCAATTGTGGAAGCGGGACCCGGCGTTACCAGGGCGACCTGACAGCGACATGCACAATCTGGTGTCCCTGCCGATTGGCGGTTTCATATCCTCATTCCCCATTATGGCTTGCTGGTTTTTGACGACGGATCGTGGATCCCCGGGTGATGAGACGCCCGCTCAGAACCACCTTACGAGCGGCAGCGTTCGGATGGTCGAGGCGGTCGAGCAGCATGGCCATGGCGGTGCGCCCGATCTCCTCCACGGGTTGTTCGATAACGCTCAGTCCATCAGCTGCAAATTCCGTCCAGCTGTCATTGTCGAAGCCGGCCAAGGCGAAGTCGCCAGGAACGCTCAGGCCCAGCGCATGTGCCGCTCGCAACACCGACATCAGCATCAGGCCATTGCTCGCAATGATCGCTTCGGGCCGATCAGGCGCTTGCAGGAGAGCGCTGACCAGCTTCTCCGCTTCACCCTCTCCATGCGGCACAGACAAGGATCGCGTGGGGATGCCGATCATTTGGGCCGCCTGCTCAAAACCGGCGCGGCGTTCGGCACCCGTCGTGCTGGCTGCGCCGAACAGGCCGGTAATCGATCTGAACCCCTGCGCATGCAGATGGGCAACCAGTGTGCGAGCCATCGCATCATTGTCGAGCACGACACAGTCCGTGGTCGTCCCGGCTACGCGATCGATCAGGATGATGGGATGCTCTGCCTTTGTCTGCGATGCCTTCTTTGCGCCTTGCCGAGTGGGCGCCAGGATCACCCCTGTCACCCGTTCCTCCTGCATCAACTGGAGATACATCGCCTCTTTGGCGGGATCTTCATCCGTATTGCACAATATAACCCGCAGGCCGCGTTCATAGGCGATATCCTCGACCGTGCGAGACACTGCAGTGAAAAAGGGGTTGCGGATATCTGCAACGATGAGGCCGATCGTGTTGCTGTGGCGCGAACGGAGCCGACGGGCTGCGAGGTTGGGCCGGTAGCCTGTTGTCCTGACCGCGGCGAGCACTCTGTCGCGCATGGCTGGATCAACCGCACGCCCCGAAAGTACCCGGGAGACGGTGGCAGGCGATACTTCGGCCACTCGCGCTACGTCCTTGATGCCGACCGTCATGGGAAAATCGTTTTCCTCATCCTCTCTCAATTCCGCCCGAGATATGGCCGATCGCGGGGGGTAAATGCAAGCGTATTGACAGAATCATGAGAAAACGTTTTCTTAAGAGAAGAGAGAGGATACTGAAGAGCCATGACTGCCGACCTGCTAAGTGTACTTCGCCATGAAGACCTGATCCGCATCGACGCGCAGGCGTCCGACAAGGAAGCCGCCATCCTGCAGGCTGGCCAGATACTGGTCGCCGCTGGCTGCGTTTCGCCCGGCTATGAACAGAGCATGGTCCGGCGGGAGGCGGTGGCAAACACCTATTTGGGGTCGGGCGTCGCCATTCCTCATGGCCTGGGTGAGGACAAAGGGCTGGTGCGCCACGATGGGATCGTGGTTCTGCAACTGCGCGAAGGGATTGAGTGGAATCCCGGGCAGCGCGCCCATCTGGTTGTCGGTATCGCTGCCAGCTCCGACAGTCATATCGCGATCCTGCGCCGCCTCACCCGCCTGATTCAGGATGAGGCGCGTCTTGCGGCCCTTCTCGCCACCGACGATCCGGCGGATATTGCCGCCGCCCTCCATGAAGACGCCAATCCCAGCGAGGCCCGTCCCGCTGCCGAGGATCTGGCCGAGCGGATCGAATGGACGGTCGACTATCCTGCTGGTCTGCATGCCCGGCCCGCCTCAGCCTGGGCGGAAGCAGCCAAGAGCCTGGGGACGCCCTTACGCATCCGACATGACGAAGACATGGCCGATCCGCGCAGTATCGTCTCGCTACTGCAACTGGGGCTGAAGGCGGGCGAACGCGCTACCATTTCGTCGAGCGACAGGAACACGCTGGACCAGTTCATGCGTACCGTCACCAGCCTCACGGTTCGTGAGAAGGCCGATGCCGCCCGTGCCGCCGAAAAGGCGAAGGCTCCGGTGCGCGGCTGGCAACCGGCCGGCAATCCCGCGATGATCGCCGGGCTCGCCGCCAGCCCGGGCCTCGCCATCGGTCCCGTCCATATCCTGGCCTCAGCGGAACTGGACGTGCCCGACCAGCCGGTCGATCTGGTCGCGGGCGGCGCGCTGCTGAACGATGCGCTGGTGCGCACCCGGGCGCAGATGAAGGCGCTGGTCGATGACACCACCCGCCGTCTGGGGGCGGAGGATGCCGCGATCTTTGCGGCGCAGGCCGGGCTGCTGGACGATACCGACCTCATCACGCTTACCTGCCAGTTGATGGTGGAGGGCCATGGCGTCGCCTGGTCCTGGCATCAGGCGATCGATCGCATGGCAGGACAGCTTTCGGCACTGGGTAATCCGGTGCTGGCTGCACGCGCCGCCGATTTGCACGATGTCGGTCGGCGCGTGCTAGCCCAGATTGATCCGGCGCTCAGCATTGGGACATTGGCTGACCTGCCCGACCAGCCCTGCGTGCTGGTGGCGACCGATCTGTCGCCATCGGATACGGCGACGCTCGACACGCGCCGCGTGGCCGGCATTGCCACCGCACTGGGCGGGCCGACGTCGCACAGCGCGATCCTGGCACGGACGCTGGGCCTGCCCTCTGTCGTGGCGGGCGGGGCCGATCTGCTGACGCAGGCGGCCGGCACGACCGCCATCGTCGATGGCGACAGCGGCCGTATCTGGCTCGATCCCTCGGCGCAGGACATTGCCTCCGCCCGCGCTTGGATCGAGGAGATCGCGGCACGACGCGCTGCCGAAGAGGCGGAGCGAGCTCTGCCGGCACGGACCAGCGACGGTCATGATATGGTGATCGGCGCCAATGTGAACCGCCCGGATCAGGTGGCCTTCGCGATGGCGCAGGGCGGCGAGGGGGTCGGGCTGATGCGCACCGAATTCCTGTTCCTCGAACGCGGCGACAGCCCGAGCGAGGAGGAGCAATGCGCCATTTATCGCGGGATGATCGAGGCTTTGGGCGATCGGCCGCTGATCGTCCGTGCGCTCGACATTGGCGGCGACAAGCAGGTGCCGCATCTCGACCTGCCTAAGGAGGAGAATCCCTTCCTGGGGGTGCGCGGCGCGCGCCTGTTGCTGCGACGGCCCGACCTGCTGGAGCCGCAATTGCGCGCCCTGTATCGCGCGGCGAAGCTGGGCGGCGACCTATCGATCATGTTCCCGATGATTACATCCTCGGCCGAACTGTTGATCCTGAGGGAACGTTGTGAAGCGATCAGGGCGGAGCTGAATGCGCCGACAGTGCCGATCGGCATCATGATCGAAGTCCCCGCGGCCGCCGTTCAGGCCCATGCGCTGGCGGAGCATGCGGATTTCTTCTCGATCGGCACCAATGATCTGACGCAATATGCACTCGCCATCGACCGTCAAAATCCGGAATTGGCGAGCGAGGCCGACAGCCTGCACCCGGCCGTTCTGCGCCTGATCGCCATGACCGTGGAGGGCGCGCGCCGCCATGGCCGCTGGGTCGGCGTGTGTGGCGGCATTGCCGGCGATCCGTTCGGCGCTGCGTTGCTGGCGGGGCTTGGGGTCCATGAATTGTCCATGACCCCGCGCGACATTCCTGCCGTAAAGGCACGCATCCGCGCCAGCGGCCTTGGCGATCTTCAGGCGCTCGCCGCCCGTGCGCTCGCCGCCACGAGCGCCGCCGATGTGCGCGCTCTGGACGGGGAGGCGGCATGATGGCCGTCTTCACCGTCACGCTCAACCCGGCAATCGACCAGACGGTGATGCTCGAGCGTCTCGTTCCCGGGGAGGTCCATCGTGCGGGTTCCGTGCGGCAGGATGCTGGCGGCAAGGGGATCAATGCAGCCAGTTGCCTCGCCGACTGGGATGTGCCCGTTACCGTCATGGGTCTGTTGGGCGGCGTCAATGCGGCGCCCTTCGATGCGCTTTTTGCCGCCAAGTCGATCATTGACCGCTGCCAGCGCCATGGCGGCAGCACGCGTGTCAATCTGAAGCTGGTCGACGCCCATGGCACGACCGACATCAACATGGATGGCTCACCGGCAAGTCAAGTGCATATCGATGCCGTCATTGCGGCGCTGGATGAACAGGTCCGGGCGGGAGATCTTGTCATCCTCTCCGGCAGCCTGCCGCCCGACTGCCCGGCCGATATCTATGCCTCCCTTACCGCCATGCTGCGGGCGCGGGGCGCCCTTGTCCTGCTTGACAGTAGTGGCCCGGCGCTGCGCCATGCGCTCGCCGGCCCCGTTCTGCCGACTATCCTGAAACCCAATCTGCATGAACTGGCCGAATGGCATGATGGTCCGGTCGATGCGCCGCATCAGATCGTCGACGTCGCGCGCAGGTTGCTGGATTGGGGCGTCGACCTGATCGCCGTGTCGATGGGGGCGCAGGGCGCACTGTTCCTGACCGGCTCGGAAATGCTGCGCGCGCGCCTAACCGCGCACAGCGTGGAAAGCACGGTCGGTGCAGGCGATGCCATGGTTGCCGGTCTGGCCGCCGCCCTGATCGAAGGGGCCGCGCTGGATCGTATCGCGCGTCTGTCCACCGCCTTTGCCGTCGGCAAGTTGGGCCGTGCCGGACCGCATCTGCCGACAAGGGACGAGATCGAAGCCCTGGCGGCCAGCGTGGAGACGGATATTCTGATGGGAGAGACGCAATGAGCAGGATTTTCGCGGTGGTGGATGCCGGCGAAGCCGGTGTCGCCGGCGTCCTGGCCGGCGAAGCGCTGCGCAAGGCCGCACAGGCCAGTGGGCAGGCCATCGAAATCGAATTGCGGACCGCACAGGGGATCGTCAATCCCTTGCCGAGCGACGCGGACGGCGATCTGCTGCTGATCGCTCCGGACGGCGTCGACGGCCCGTCGGAAAACCGCCCGCATCGCCGCCTGACGCTGGAGGCGGTTCTGGCCGATCCCGTCGCCGCGCTGCACGGGGACAAGGTCGCGAACGTGTCGAATGCCGTGCCGCGCATCGTCGCCATCACCTCCTGCCCGACCGGCATCGCCCATACCTTCATGGCGGCCGAGGGGCTGACCGAAGGCGCGCGCCAGCTTGGCTATGCCATTCGGGTTGAGACGCAGGGGTCGGTCGGTGCGGGCAATGCGCTGACGGCCGAGGAAATCGCGGCCGCCGACATCGTGCTGATCGCCGCCGATCGAGAGGTGGATCGCAGCCGCTTTGCCGGCAAGCGCGTCTTTGCCGGCAATACCAAGCCCGCCATCACCGGCGGCGCGAAGCTGATCGAGCGGGCGCTTGCGGAGGCGACCATACAGGGTGGCGAAAAGGTAGCATCGCAATTGGCCGATTCTGCCGCCGCCACATCGGGCGCGAAGCGCGCGGGCCCTTATAAACATCTGATGACCGGCGTGTCCTTCATGCTGCCCTTCGTGGTGGCAGGCGGCCTGCTCATCGCGCTCGCTTTCGCGCTGGGCGGCATCCACGCCAATAATGCGGCGGCGCAGGGCACGCTGGCCTATGCCCTGTTCGAAATCGGCGCCAAGGGCGGCTTCATGCTGATGGTGCCGGCGCTTGCGGGCTATATCGCCTATTCGGTTGCGGATCGCCCCGGCATCGCACCGGGCATGATCGGCGGCATGCTGGCCACTAATCTCGGCGCGGGTTTCCTTGGCGGCATCGTCGCCGGCTTTATCGCGGGCTATGGCGTCGACTGGCTCAATCGCCTGATTCAACTGCCCAAGAATTTGCAGGGACTAAAGCCGGTCCTCATCCTGCCGCTGCTTGGCACGCTGCTGACCGGGCTGCTGATGCTCTATGCGATCGGCACGCCGGTCGCCGCTGCGCTGGCCTTCCTGACCGACTGGCTGCGCAGCATGCAGGGGTCGAGCGCGTTGATGCTGGGGCTGATGCTGGGCGCCATGTCGGCATTCGACATGGGCGGGCCGGTTAACAAGGCGGGCTATGCTTTCTCGGTCGGCCTGATCGCCAGCCAGGTCTATACGCCGATGGCCGCCACCATGGCGGCTGGCATGACGCCGCCGCTCGCCGTCGCGCTCGCCACCCGCCTGTTCCGCAATCGCTTCACCCCTGAAGAGCGCGAAGCCGGCGCGGCCGCCGCGGTCCTCGGCCTGGCATTCATCACCGAAGGGGCGATCCCCTTTGCCGCACGTGATCCGCTGCGGGTCATTCCGGCGCTGATGGCAGGTTCGGCTGTGACCGGGGCCATCTCCATGGCGATGGGCGTGGAGCTAAAGGTGCCGCATGGCGGGCTGTTCGTGCTGCCGATCCCCGGCGCGGTCACCCATGTCGGCGTCTATGCGCTGGCCATTCTGGCCGGAACGCTGGTGAGCGCGTTGCTGGTCGGGCTGGTCAAGCGACCCATATCGGAAATCAAGGCCTGACGCCCCGAACGCGTCACCATAATCGGAGAGGCTGTTCATGTATTTCAGGAAGATGGGTGCCGCCTGCATGGCCGGCGCAATGGCCTGTACCGTGCCTGTTGCACTGGCACGAGATCAGGTGGTTGCCGATCTCGATCCGCCATCGGTCCAATCGGAGCCGCCGGCCCAATGGCAACCGCTGGCGGCGGAAGGGGTGACATTAGCGCTCAGCTATATCGGTGAGGCGGCGACCAATGTCTCGGGCGGTCTTCGCCATGACGCGGCCCATGCCGGGCAGGTCTATGTGGGCGCTGATCTTGATCTTGACCGGATGATCGGCATCGATGGCGCGACGCTGCATTTTGCTGTCACCAATCGCCATGGCAAGAATCTGGCCGCAATGGCGATCGGCAATAATACGTCGGTGCAGGAAATCTATGGTACCCAGAATACCCATCTGGCGATATTGATCTGGCAGCAGAGCTTCCTCGACGGGCGACTGGATATCGAGGCGGGGCGTAGTCAGGCGAACATCCATTTTCTAAACTCGCCGCTCTACTGTCATTTTCAGACCAATTCGGCCTGCGGCAACCCAACCTTCGTCTTCAAGAACAGCAATTTCACCTATTTTCCTGCATCCAGCTGGATGGCCCATGCCAAGCTGCATGTAACGCAGCAGGTCATGCTGCATGCCGGCGTTTACGAAGTGAACCCAGACCGCAAGCGCGCAAGCGACCATGGTTTCAATTTCAGCACGAAAAATGCGACTGGGGTGATCATCCCCTGGGAGCTAAGCTATGGCCGGGATTGGCCGGACAGCAGATTGCCGGGCCATTATATTCTGGGCGGCTGGTTTGATCGTGGCGATTATGCTGATCCGCTGCAGGATGAGCAGGGTGGCATCGCAATTCTGACCGGGCGGCAGGCGGCGACGCGGAACGGGCGGTCGGGCCTTTATGCCCGCTTCGATCAGCAGCTGACCCGTCCTAATCCCGCCTCGCCGCGGGGGCTGAGCATCTTTTGCGTGGCGATGACCAACCTGTCCGGCAAGGTCGAGGAAAGTCGTTATCTGGGGATGGGGATCGTACAGACCGGCACCTTCGCCGGGCGCGATCAGGACACGATCGGTTTCGCCATAAACGATCAGCGTTTCAGCGACTTGGCGATGCAGCGGATGACCGCCGCGCGGGTTGCGGCGGGCGGGCGCGCCGATATTCGTCGCCATCAATATATGATGGAACTGGCTTATGGATTTGAGGTCAACGCGGCAATCCGTCTGTCGCCCAACCTGCAATATATTCTGCATCCAGACCAGACCGGGGCGCCCGATCGCACGCGGAATATCCGGAATGCCTTCATTCTGGGTTTCAAATTTACCGTAGATGCGATGCCACTATTGTTCCGCTAATACCACCATTATTGCATTGATCTTCAATTATCATTTCTGTGATTATGTGATTTAACCGCCAATAGGCTGCATTGGAATGCGACTGGCGCGGAATTACACTTCCAAAAATGAGAACATCTGGAAGAAAAATCGAGGATTAAACTTCCGCCAATGGGACGACGGCATCGCTTTTGAGCAAGGAAATCAGGTTCGGTGCGTAGGTCGAAAATAGCGGAAGGAGGCCAGCGCCCATCGCGGGAGCCTTTTCCCCATTTTCGCCAATCTTCAATTCTGGACAGAAGAAATCGCGGGGCGCGGTCTTTTGAATAGTATTTTTGACGCGCTCTGAGAGCTTGCGAAGCTGGGCTTGCGATAGTCCGCCCCCGATGACCACGGCATCAAGGTCTAGTAAGCTATTCGCGCTAATAATCACGAATGCCAGTGCCTCAGCGCAGCGATTCAACCAAGCTTCCCAAGCCGGATCATGTTCGTCCTGCCCACTGGTGGTCATCTGGTATAGGGAGGCGGCGTGTAGCAGGAAGTCTGTGCTGGTGCCTTGAGGAATTGGCATTGAGGCAAGAGCCCCAGCATTGCCGTTTTTACCGCGCTTGATCTCTCCATTCAGGATAAGACCACCGCCCACGAAACTCCCAATATGAACATAGAGGAAATTGGTCAGCCCCACGGCTGATCCCGACATGAGTTCGGCAAGGGCGCCTGCATTACCGTCATTTTCGAAGATGACCGGGCCATCCAATTCCTTCTGGAAAAACTCTTCGAGCTCTGGTGCTGCCCAGGCAGCGGCCTGCTGGGCCGCGATGCCCGCCTCTTCGCGCCATTCCCCGATGAACCAGGGCATGGCGATGCCGAAACCCAGAAAGCCTTCGCGCTGTTCTTCCCGCAGCTGCGGCAAATGTTTTCGCGCAAAGCATTGGATAAGCTCCACGGCACTGGCTGGGCTGGGATAGGATGTGGTCGTGCTTTCGCATGCGATGATGCGGCCATCAAAATCGAGCATGGTGCAAACCAGCCGGTCGCGGCCGATTTCAGCTCCGATGGTGCAGCCACTGCCTCCGTTGATCCGGTAGATGATCGAGGGCTGTCCCATGCCTCCTGTGCGCTTCCCGGCCTTTATCAGTCGCCCTTCGTCCGCAAGGCTTTCGACAATTCGGACAGCCGCCTGCGGTGAGAGGCCGGTTATCCGGGAGAGGTCGGCTTTGGAGGCTCCGTTGAGCCGTCGTACCGTCGAGAGAATGAGGCGCTCATTATACCGCCGCACGCCCACCGCATTGCTGCCACGCTTATTCACCTGCAACTCCGCTCAACATATCGGCAGCAAGATGATGCGCGATAGGGGTGGTGATTTGGAACAGCCCTGCTCCAAATGGCAAGGGCGAGTGACGACAAGAGCTGCTTGACAGACTAAATCACATCGATAGATTTAATGGGTCAGGTAGCAGATTCGAGCTTGAGACTATGGCAGGGCGGGCAGCATAGTTCCTTGTCATTTGGCTTCGTTCGGACCTGCGGGCGCGCGGCGGCTGAGAACCTCTCCTTTCTTCCTCTGCGAGCGCCTGACCAACCCGACAAAGCTCGTCCAAATCAGACGGGAAGTGCCCAGTTTCCAGACTGCACGCTGGAAATGTAAGGGGGGAGGATAGGGGCTTTCAGCTCTGATCCTCCCCCATTTTTTGGCGGTATGGGTCCCTCTCACAATCGCGAAGAATGTTATTGACAGACTAAATCACATTTGTAGATTTAATGGCGTCGCAAGGTCGACTGGCAAGCACGAATACGTGCTGCAGGACAGGGAAGAGGATGATCGTGGAGGCTGATCCACATGCTTTGTTCCGCAGTTTGCATGGCGCCTCGACGGTGTCCTGTTTCTGGTCATGTGTGGAGCAGGCGGCCCGCCATGCCCACAGTCAATTCTTTCTCCTTAAAGCTTCATCCCCGGCCCTGTTGGGTGCGGAACAGCTTGTCGTGCGAGTAAAACATGCAGAATGACGATCTTCTTCTGGGCGGTATTGAAGCGGGGGGCACGAAATTCCTCTGCGGCATCGCTGACCGCAATGGGCGCATAATCCGGCAGCAACGGATCGCCACTATGCTCCCTGCGGACACGCTGGGCGCGGCCAGCGCGTTCTTCGAGCAGGCCGAACTGGACCTGGGACGATTGTCCGCTTTTTCGATCGGCAGCTTTGGTCCCCTGTCTCTCAATCCAGTCGCAAAGGATTATGGCTCCATTACATCGACGCCCAAGGCGGGGTGGCAGGATGTCGACCTGCTTGGTCATTTTGCGCGGTCGATCGATGCGCCGATGGCGCTCGATACCGATGTCAACTGTGCGGCAGTCGGCGAAAAGCTGTTCGGCAGCGGACAGGGCCTGGACACCTTCTGTTATGTGACGGTTGGGACCGGCATTGGCGTGGGTCTGCTGATCGATGGCGCGCCCCATGGCGGTGCCAATCACCCCGAAGCGGGGCATATCCGACTGCCGCGTGCTGAAGGAGACGAACTTTTTTCGGGCATTTGTCCTTTTCATGGCGATTGCCTTGAAGGTCTGGCTTGCGGCCCTGCAATGCGCGCCCGCTGGGGTGTTCCAGCTGAGCAACTTCCCCCAGATCATCCTGGCTGGGAGATTGAAGCGGACTATCTTGCCGGACTATGCGCGACACTGACCTACATCGTGCGCCCCGACCGTATCATCATCGGCGGCGGCGTCATGGAGGCTCCCGGCATGTATGAGCGCGTCCGGCGCGCTTTGATCGCTAAACTTGCCGGCTATGACGCCAGCATGTGCGTCCTCGATATGGACGACTATATCGCAGCGCCCACGGCGGGTGCATCGGCGGGACTGACCGGCGCGCTCGCGCTCGCTTATCGGACCGCAACACGCCAGTGGCCGATGCACTGGTCTGTCGAACTTGCGTCATCTTCCAATCAATCCTCTCTCTTAGGAGCTGCAGTTGCATAGTCCCTCTTTATCGGATCACGCGGCTCACAGGATGGCAGCGCCAAGCGATGCTCGGGTGACCGGTGCAGTCGTCCTGAGCGCAGCCGGCGCGGCGCTCGGTGGCCTCTTATTTGGTTTTGATACTGCCGTGATTTCTGGAACGACCACGGCGCTGCAGACGCGGTTTGGCCTGAGCGATGGCATGCTGGGCTTTACAGTTGCATCCGCTCTGATCGGGACCGTACTCGGCTCGCTGGTGGCCGGGGCGCCGGCTGACCGGTTCGGTCGGCGCGCGGTCATGCTTGCGGTCGCGATCTGCTACGTTGTGTCGTCGCTTGGCACAGGCCTGGCGGGCAGCTGGGGCACGCTCCTGGCCTTTCGGTTCCTGGGAGGTCTCGCGATCGGCGCTGCCTCGGTGGTTACGCCGATCTATATTGCCGAGGTCTCCCCGGCACGTTTCAGAGGGCGGTTGGTTGCGCTGAACCAGCTCAACATCGTGATGGGCATCTTGATAGCCTTTCTCTCTAATTATCTGATCGCCAATCTCGCCCCTGCAGAGACTGCCTGGCGGTGGATGTTCGGCATCGTCACTCTTCCCTCAGCACTGTTCCTCGCCGTTAGTCTCCTATTGCCGGAAAGCCCGCGCTGGCTGGCGATTCATGGGCGGGGTCCGCGGGCGCTGCGTGTCATGAAAAGGCTGGGATTTCTCGATCCGGCGAATGAACTTCGTCATATCCAGGAAGCTGAGGTCCGTCCTGATCGATCAATCGCACCAGGCCTGTTTCAGGCCGCCTATGCTCGCCCGGTCGCCTGCGCCATCGCAATTGCGATGTTCAACCAACTTTCGGGTATCAACGCGCTGCTTTACTACGCGCCGCGTGTCTTTGAACTGGCTGGAGCTGGCGCCGACAGCGCGCTGCTGCAGTCTATCGCCATTGGCGGGACCAATCTGGTGTTTACCATTTTAGCGCTGTTTCTGATCGATCGCTTTGGTCGCAAGCCGCTCCTGTACACCGGGTCGATCTTATGTGCTGTAGCCCTGCTTCTCGTGGGCTATCAGCTGGAAAGCTCTGATCCCGACGGAACGTTGATCCTTGTTGGTCTGTTGGGTTTCATCGCTGCCTTTGCGGTGTCGCAAGGTGCAGTCATCTGGGTATTCATTTCCGAGGTCTTTCCCAGTGCTGTGCGCGGCAAGGGACAGGCGCTTGGTAGCACGACCCATTGGGTCATGGCTGCTGCGATCACCTGGGCCTTTCCCGTCTTTGCAGCCCGGGTGGGCGGTTGGGTCTTTGCCTTCTTCGGCGCAATGATGCTGCTCCAGTTCGTCTGGACCTGGAAAGCGATGCCCGAAACCAACGGTGTCGCGCTCGAAGACATGGATCTTGGGAGCGCGCAGGCATGATCAGGACGCTTTTCATGATGACCGCTACAGCTCTGATGGTTCCAGCTGCGGCCCAGGCGCAGCGAGCAGATCCTCGCCCCGCCTATCATTTTGCACCCAAGCGCAACTGGATGAATGACCCCAATGGCCTCGTCTATTTCGAAGGCGAATATCATCTCTTCTATCAATATAATCCCCACGGTGACCGTTGGGGGCATATGAGTTGGGGTCATGCCGTCAGCCGGGATCTTGTGACCTGGGAGGAATTGCCGGTCGCGATCCCGGAGACCGCCGACGTCATGGCGTTTTCCGGCAGCGCAGCGATCGACTGGAAGAATAGCAGCGGCCTGGGACGCAATGGGAAGCCGCCGATGATCGCGGTCTATACCGGTCATAATCCCAAAGCCAAGCTGCAGTCCCAATATCTTGCCTACAGCAATGACCGCGGACGAACATGGACCGTACATGGCGAGGTGCTGAGTGTGGGGTCGCCGGAATTTCGGGATCCCAAGATTTTCTGGCATGAACCGACAAAGTCTTGGGTCATGGTCGCTGTCATGGCGATCGAGAACCGCGCCGTCATCTTCACGTCGCCCAATCTCAAGCAATGGACCTTTGCCAGCAGTTTCGGTCCGGCGGGCGGACGGGGACGAAATTGGGAATGCCCCGATCTCAATCTCCTTCCCGTTGAAGGCGGAAAGCCCGGAGAGCAGCGTTGGGTGCTCAGCGTCAATCTGGGCGACCAGGCTGTGGGCGGCGGTTCGGGTGGCCAATATTTCGTGGGCGACTTTGATGGTCGTCGCTTCACGCCTGTCGAAGGGTGGGGTGGGGAGCCGGCCTGGACCGATTATGGCGCCGATTTCTACGCTGCGGTCACCTGGAATGATCTTCCCAAGGACGATCCTCGCCGCATCTGGATCGGATGGGCCAATGACTGGCGTTATGCCGAGGCGATACCCACTTATCCCGCTCGCGGAATCATGACTGTACCGCGCAGCATTTCCCTGAGGAAAACCGCCGAAGGCTATCGTCTGACACAGCGGCCAGTGCAGGAACTGGAACATTTGCGAGGCGGCATACAGACCGTGCGTCAACTGTCGCTTGGTGAAGAACCCGTTCCGCTTTCCGTCGAGGGTGGTGCCATTGATCTTCAGGCCAATCTTTCATTGGGACAAAGCGAGCAGGTGGCGATCACGCTGACCGATGCCGAGGGTTATCAGATGGTGGTCGGCGTCAATCCGAGGGTGAACGAGGTCTTCATCGATCGTTCGCGCTCTGGCCCACATTTCCACGACGGGTTTGCAAACCGTCATGTGGCGCCAGTTGACCTGAGTAAGGGCAGTGTGTCTCTTCGCCTGCTCGTGGATGAATCGATCGTCGAACTGTTCATCAACGATGGTGAGCAGACGATCACTGATCGTTTCTTCCGCGGGTCAGGAGCCTTGCGCTGGAGCGCTTCTGCGCGCGGCGCACCGGCAATCATGGATATCACTGCATGGCCGATCAGGCCGGAGGCGTCCCGCTGACGATCACGGCACAGGAGAGCTGACAAGCTCGATCACCATCGGATGATTTTGAATTTCCGCTGCATGGACAGTCGGAACGCGGCTTCGCGCGGCCTGCATAGCAATAAACAAAGGGAGGATAATCATGAACTTCAAGGCAGTGGCACTACTTGGATCAACGTCGCTTGCATCGCTTCTTTTGGCTGCGCCGGCCATCGCTCAGGATGGAGGCGGTAACGCGCCTTGGGCAAAGAAGAAAGGCGAGGAGACGATCGACTCCGCGTCGGTTCCAGACATCGTCGTCACTGGTTATCGCGCTGCGCTGGGCTCTGCGCAGGACATGAAGCGCCAGTCCGACGCGATTGTCGATGCGATCGTGTCGGAGGATATCGGCAAGCTTCCTGACAATAATGCGGCTGAAGCGATTTCGCGCGTCGTGGGTGTGCAGGTCCTACGCTATAATGACGAGGCGGGTGTGGTCCTTGTCCGTGGACTTCCGGACGTGAACACGACCTTCAACGGCAGGGAATTCTTCACCGCTGATGATCGCGTACTGCATCTGCAGGATTTCCCGGCTGGCGTGGCCGCAGGTTTGGAGGTCTACAAATCGGGCACGTCCGATCTCATCGAGCCAGGGCTTGCCGGCTTGATCAATCTGCGCGCGCGTCGACCGTTCGACGTCAAGGATACGCAAATTGCCGGCGAAGTGCGCGGATCCTATAATGACCAGTCCAAGGCCTTCGACCCTTCCGCCAATCTCCTGCTGACCAAGCGCTGGGATACGCCGATCGGCGAGATCGGTGCGCTCGTCAATTTCAGCTATGTTCGGATGACCTATCGCAACGCCGATCGCTATGCCGATTCCGCTATCATCAGTCCGCTGGGCTTTGGTGCTGATGATCCCGCCGATGATATGACCGTCACGACGCCAGGCATGGGCAATTTCCGTTTTCCTGCCAATGCGGGCAATTTCTACGAGAAGGGCGTTCGGCACCGTCCCGCAATCAATGGCGCAATCCAGTGGCGACCGACCCCCGATCTGGAAGTCTATGCGGAAGGCCTTTGGCAGGCCTATCGCGGCAAGGTCCTTCGCGATGGATTCAACGTCAATTTCGAGCGTCGCAGCATCGATGGCATCGCCCCGACACTGAGCAATGTGGTTCTGGTCGAGGGCGAGCCCCTCAAGGCGGCAAGCTTCACCAAGACCGGCGGCTATGTGCCCGAATTCTTCCGGTCCACCCAGGACGACCAGACCGACACCTATCAGGCGGCACTGGGATTCAAATGGAAGACCGACCGAGCCACCTTGTCTGGCGACTTCGCCTACACCTACAGCAAATATGAGGCGGACGAAGACAGCGTCGATGGCCAGCTCGCCAGCGCGCCGACCATTAATGTCGAATGGGACGTCAAGGGTTCGGCCATCTTCGATCTGGGGGACTTCGACAAGACGAACCCCGCCAACTATATCTGGCGCGGCTATTATCAGCGGCATTTCGTCACCAAAGGTGATGGCGTGCAAGGACGGCTCGACCTCGATCTCGATACCGACTTTGACTGGCTGCCCAAGATCCAGGTCGGCATTCGGGCGAGCGACCGCACTGCGCTCATGCAGAATAACAACCGCTACGCCTATACAGCTGGCCTGGGTCTCCCCCTCGCGAGCCTGCCGACAGGCGCGCTTGAACTCATTAATGATGGCTTCCGCGGCGATCCGCAGCGCTTTCAGAACTGGCTGGCACCGGCCCGCCGTTCCATCCGGGACAATGTGGAAGCGCTGCGGCAGCTGGCCTATGCGTCTGTGCAGCAACTGACGATTATGTTCCCCAATGACGGTGGCATCCGCGACGCCGTGACCAAGTTTGCGACCGAGGAAATACCGTTCGATCCGCTCAATGGCTTCACTGCCAAGGAAAAAAGCTATGCGATGTACGGCCAAGGCAAATATGAGTTTGACCTTGGGGATGTCGCTGTCGACGGTACATTCGGCGTTCGCGTCGTCAACACCGATGGCCGCTATTCCGGCTTCTCACGGGTAAACGGCTCTGATGGCACATCCCAGATCGTCCCGCAGGTATCGCGCCAGAACTATCTTGATGTCCTGCCTTCGTTCCAGACCCGGATCCGATTGACGCCCGAATTCCAGGTGCGACTGGCCTATAACCAGACCCGCACGCGGCCAAGTTTCGGCCAACTCAACCCATCCCTCAATATCACCCGTAACAGCCCCGGTCCTGACGGCTCGCCGCCGCAATATGCCGCCTTTGGCAACGGCGGTAATCCGAACCTCAAGCCGCTGACGTCGAAAAATTATGACGCGACGCTCGAATATTATTTCTCCAAGAACGGGTCGGCGACACTCGCGGTGTTCTACCGGGATCTTGAGGGCTTCATCAGCAACTACACCCGGGACGTGATGCACCCGGATTATGGCCGTATCCAGATCAACCGCCCGGAAAATGCCGGTAAGGGCGAAATCAAAGGCGCTGAAGCGTCCTTCCAGACCTTCTTCGATTTTCTGCCAGGTTTCCTCTCCGGCTTTGGCGTCCAAGCCAACGTCACCTATCTCGACGGCACCAATGCACTTCCAACGGCGTTGGGCGAAGGCGCTCGCCAGGTACGGATTACCGGCCTTTCTAAATGGGCATATAATCTGACCGGTTTCTATGAGAAGGGTCCGGTTTCTGCGCGTCTGTCCTACAATCACCGTTCGAGCTTCATCAACAGCTACAACCGGAACTCGAACGAGGATCAATATGCCGGGGAAATTACCCGCGGCATTTCGCGCCTCGATTTCTCCGCCTCCTATGAAGCGATTAAGGGAATCACGATCGTCGGCAATGTCAGCAATATCCTGGGCAAACCGTTCAACAATTATCGCTACTATAACGAAACTCAGTATTTCCCCCGCGATCTTAGGGTTGAGGGGCGTTATTTCAGCCTCGGTGTCAGGTTCAAGATGTGATCCAGGGGGGGGCGGGAGGTACTTGTCTCAACCTCAAAACCGAGAGAGCGAACTCATGAAATTGTTTTCATCCGATCGTTTAGTTTGACGTATAGAAAGACTATCCTATGCGGTTCGGAATGCGGCTATGCGCAGTCCTCAGCAAAAGACTATGTGGATAGTATGAAAAAGTTCATGGGAAATTATGATCATTCTCGGTGACGAAATTGAAGATATTGTGACCGATATGGGTGGCGTGATGCGTATGCATCTTTTTCGCCCTGCTCGAGAGGGGCGGTTTCCTGCTCTACTATTCTTTTCGGAAATATATCAGGTCACCGCCCCAATCAGAAGGATCGCTGCGTTTTTAGCCGGACACGGTTTCCTGGTGGCCGTTCCGGAAGTTTATCATGAATATGAAAAGGCAGGCACGGTGCTGCCCTATAATTCTGAAGGGACCGACAGAGGCAACGCGCTCAAGTTTCTCAAGCCAGTCAGTGCCTTCGATGCAGATGCTCGTGCCGGTATTGATTTCCTGACGGCTCACCCGTCGTCGAGCGGACAAGTCGGCACGATCGGCAAATGCCTTGGGGGCCATCTGGCTTTGCGTGCGGCATTGGATACCAGGGTAAAGGCGGCAGCCTGTTTTTATCCAACGGACGTCCATAGCGGGACATTGGGGGAAGGCCGAAGCGACGACACATTCGCCAGATTGATCGAGCTACACGCTGAAACGCTGTTCATATGGGGACGGCAGGATCCTCATATTCCATTTGAAGGCCGCGAAAAAATTCGGTTGCGGCTTGAAGCCGTCGGGGCGAACTATGAATGGCTGGAGTTCAATGCAGCCCATGCTTTCATGCGCGACGAAGGTCCTCGCTATGATCCTGCTCTGACTATGCGCGCGCTCCTGGCTTCCATCGCGCTATTCCAGCGAACATTGTAAATAAGAATAGGCGGTGATGCCATCTGCGATCTCATGTTAGCTATTAAATAGATTTCAAAATGTGAGAATAAGCTGTGGGGCGTGGCGGAAATAAAGATAATTTAGCGCGCCTTGCTGCGCTGTCGACCGGCGGCGCGCTCGGCCGGCTGATCCGCGCCGTCGAAACCTTCGGCTTCCATTTCGCCATGCCGCAAAATAGCGACGTGCATCCGTCCCAATTCCGTTCCGGGTCTGGCCCATCCGGTAATGATCGCGGGCAGCGGGCGGACCCGTCCAGCTCTACTTGGCTTCGCCAGCAACCAGCTGCGCCTCCTTTGCGGGTGCGCACTGTGTAGCGCCCTTATGCCTGTGTTCGCCGTTTAGCTGCCCACTCCTGCCGCTGGCGTGTCTGTGGCGCGCACAGGTCCCCGCAGCAGCCCCGGGCGGGGCACTCCTTCGTACCTTTCGGCTCGCTCTTCCCTGCGATGACAAGCGGCAGCTCTTGTTGACTCTCGGCGTGTATGGGAAACGAAGTTTGGTAGCCATAAGGAAGCGACCAGGGTGAAATGCGTGCCGGAGATAATGTTCAGCGCTGTACCTCCGCTAGAGGTGCCGTGTGTCGCTGCTGACACTTTACCCTGAAGCGATGGGTAAAGTGTCACTGGTGATTAAAGCGGAAGAAAGGCGACAAAAGGGATTCACTTTTCGTTCTTCATGTGCTTGGATTCCTCCATGTTTCAGCCGGACCTCTTCACGCAGGACGTGGTCGCTAAGGGGGATGATCTCGCAGCGGATATTGCGACGCTGCGCGTCGCGAAAGCGCGCAAGGCCTCGTCGCCGGCCCTGGCCGACGAAGAATATCTCGATCTTCCAGCCGTGCTGGAACGCCTTGCCCGCATTTCCTCGCGGCCACGCTACACCTTCATGGTTTTGAACCTGATTGCACGGGCTGCGGGCGGGTCAAACAGCGCGGGGCCCTATGTTGAGGACAAGGGACGAGCGGTGCCGGTGCGCGACTGGCTTAGCAATGCGCTCTTGCCAATGGCGCAGAGAGATGCCCGCCGCCGCGCCGTCGTCGATCAAGTGCGCAGCGACCTCACCTGCAAAGGCCTGCTCCCCCCGAACCAGGATGCAGCAGAACGCCTGATTGCTGACGAAGTGCGCGAACGACTGCTACATTCCGGGCGCACTAATGTCAGTCGCGCTGTTTCGGATCTGGTTCGCGCGGGCCTTATACACCGTCACTACCAGGGATATCGCGTCGACCATTGCAATCGCGGAGCACAGCGCGAAGCCGTCTACACGATTACCCCTGCGGTCCACGCGGCGCTTGGTAAAAATTGCTAGGGGAGCGCTGGAAGGAAAAATTGGGCCATTTGCTCTGCCCGGCTCGAACAGCTGATAGTGAATGTGCTGGCAGCCCGATGTTTAAGGCATCAGCTTTTCAGAAGCGTGCAACGATGCGTCGCTCACTTCTGTTTTCAAAGCATCACCAAGGATGTAGGCCTGTGGTTCGATGCCGTTGAGCTTGGCGGTCTCGATGACGGGATAGATGGCGGCCGCCCGTTCGCCGCCAGCCTTCGATCCGGCAAAGATCCCGTTCTTCGCGCGCTGCATGCCACGGCGCTGCGCCCCATCGAGAGCACCGCCCTTGAGCCTGGGAAAGCGCGTCGCTCGCGTCAACATGATATGCGCCGCTTCGAACAAGGCGGTCCGCACCATTGTATCGCCGATTTCGCTGACACCGCCAACACAGTTCGTCGCTGCAGGGGCGACCTGCTGGGCCGATCTCGAACGTGAGCAATAGAGACATTGCCAAGGCTTGGGCTCAGCGCAGTGGAAACAGCAGGCGTCGCCTCCGTTTCCGGGGCTGTGCTTGGCCACCCCCAACTAGCCAGCGAAACTCAGATGGAACCGCGTCCAGTTGCCCAAGTTCTGGGACAAGCGAGAAACAAATGCGGGATCAAGGCCGGAATGACCAGAGCAACGAGAAGCGGATACAGCAGCCCCGACGCGCAAAGAATTGAAGCCGAGGTCCTGGGCCTCGACGCTGGAACAGACCCGTTTGTTGCCGCTGTGCGCGCGACCCGCATGCCAATGATCATAACAAATCCGCGTCTCGACGATAATCCTATCGTGTTTGCTAATGACTCTTTCTGCCGACTGACAGGATACAAGCGCGACGAAATTCTCGGACGCAACTGTCGATTTTTGCAGGGACCTGAGACCGATCCGGCGCATGTTCAGGCGATCCATGACGCTGTGGAGGCGGTTCGTCCTATCGAGCTCGACATTCGCAACCACCGCAAGTCAGGCGAGCCATTCTGGAACCGGCTTCTGCTCGCTCCGGTATTCGACGAAAGCGGAAAACTTGCCTACTTCTTTGCAAGCCAGGTCGACGTTACACTTGAGCGTGAGCGGCTCGAAGGGCTCGAGAGCTCGAACGCTCAGCTCTTGGAGGAGATTACGAGCCGGCTCCAGCGCCAAAGCGAACAGGAGCGTGAACTCGATTTCGCACTTCGCGCGGGAAAGTTTGGGACCTGGAGTATCAACTTTGAGACCGGGGAGCTCACCTCTTCTCCCGCCTGCAGGGCGCTGTTCCAGGTGGACACGGGAAAGCCCTTCACATTTGAGGACCGGCTGGCTGCGATCCATCCCGCTGATCGCGCGGCCAATATTGATGCCATCGAGTTGACGCGCCGCACCGGAGCGGAATTCGACATGACGTATCGGATCGTGACGCCCAAGGGGGGAGTGCGTTGGTTGACCTCCCGGGGACAGCCATTTTTCAATGCCGAAGGCAAAACATTACGGCTTGCAGGCGTATCTTCGGACGTCACGGATCAGCGACGCGCCGAGCGGATGCGCATTGCGCTGGTGGAACTGAGCGACGTCGTGCGCGATGTGAAGGACCCAGCCGACATCTCCTTTGCTGCGGCGCGGATTTTGGGCGAGGCTCTCGAAGTCAGCAGGGCGGGTTATGGTGTTATCGATCCGGCGCGTGAGACGATCACGATCGAACGTGACTGGAATGCACAAGGCATATCATCACTGGCAGGTGTGCTCCACTTTCGTGACTACGGATCCTACATTGAGGATCTCAAACGCGGCAAAGACGTCATTATCGCCGATGCCGATCTTGACCCACGCTCGAGCGAAGGGGCCGACGCTCTCAAGGCCATAAGCGCACAGGCCGTCGTCAACATGCCGCTTACCGAGGAAGGCGGCCTTGTCGCATTACTCTACCTCAATCACGCTACCGCGCGAGAATGGCTAGATGACGAGATCGCTTTTGTGCGAGAGGTTGCAGAGCGGACTCGGGTTGCCATCGAGCGACGACGGGCTGAAATCGAGCTGAGCGAACTGGCAGCCTCTCTTGAACAGCAAGTGGCGGAAAGAACGAGAGACCTCCTAGCCGCGCAAGAGGCTCTGCGTCAGTCGCAGAAGATGGAGGCTGTCGGACAACTGACCGGTGGACTGGCCCACGACTTTAATAATCTGCTCACTGGTATCACCGGAGGGCTTGAGATGATCCAGATGCGTCTGGCGCAGGGACGTGCCGGAGAGGTGGATCGCTATGTGCAGGCGGCGCAGGGCGCCGCACGGCGAGCGGCTGCGCTTACGCACCGATTGCTGGCTTTTTCCCGTCGCCAGACACTCGCGCCAAAGCCGACCTGCGTTATCGATCTGGTCAATAGCATGATGGATCTCATCGTACGCACCGTTGGCCCTGCTATCGAAGTGGAAGCCGTCCACGGCGTGGGGCTCTGGCCGGTTCTTGTCGACCCGAGCCAGCTCGAGAACGCTCTCCTTAATCTTTGTATCAATGCGCGAGACGCCATGCCCGATGGTGGTAAGATCACGATCGAGACTGGTAATCGATGGCTTGATCGCCGTACAGCCGCCGAGCGCGACATGGAGCCGGGTCAATATGTCTCGCTCTGCGTTTCAGATACCGGCACGGGCATGAGCAAGGAGACGATCTCCAAGGCTTTTGATCCATTCTTCACGACGAAGCCTATCGGAATGGGAACGGGTCTTGGCCTCTCGATGATCTATGGCTTCACACGCCAGTCAGGCGGTCAGACGCGGATCTATTCCGAGCTTGGGCGAGGTTCGATGGTGTGTCTTTATCTTCCCCGCCATGTGGGGAGGGCGGACAGACCGATAACGGTGGATGCTCAGCCGGTGCTTGCGCACCAGGCGCGCGAAGGCGAAAGCGTCCTTGTCATCGACGACGAACCCACGGTACGAATGCTCGTGCTCGAAATTCTCGAGGGGCTGGGCTATGGCGCGATCGAGGCTGTTGATGGTGCTGCAGGCCTTAAAATTCTAAATAGCGACGTCCGAGTGGATCTGCTAATAACTGACGTGGGTCTACCAGGAGGAATGAACGGCAGACAGGTCGCGGACGCGGCACGCGTGCAACGCCCCGACCTCAAAATTCTCTTTATCACCGGATATGCGGAAAATGCCGTGTTAAGTCATGGGCATCTTGATCCTGGAATGCACGTCCTGACCAAGCCTTTCTCGATGGAGGCCATGAAACAACGCATCACAGAATTGTTGCGATGAGGCGGGACCTTTGACGCGCCTGACTGCAGCATCCCTAAGGTACGAGAGACGCTTGACGTACGCATCTTCAGTCCGCAGATTATAACGCAGCAAGGGCCTGGGTTCGGCGGAGAGCAATAAAATGTCGATCAGCCCAGATGCCATCATCGACATTTTCGAAACCGAGACCGGCCTCCCTCGCGACAAATTCCGGCCGGACGCGACCTTGGCAGAACTCGACATTGCCTCGCTCGACCTTGTCAGCATTGCCTTCGAAGTCGAAGATAAATTGGGGGTCGAGATAAAAACGGACGACTTCAAGGCCGACATGACCGTCGGCGCGCTGATTGAGCAGATCCAGCTTTTGCGTTCGGCCTGATGGGAGAAGCTGTCGTCCTCACCGGCATGGGCTGCATCAGTGGCCTGGGTGTCGGAGTGGCGAGAAACTGGTCACGAACGCTCGCCGGCGAGAGCGCGATCCGACCGGTCGAACGGAATGGCATGACCGGCGTCGCTGCTTGGATCGCGACACAGGACAAGCCAGATCCAGCGGCCTGGCGCCGTTTCGGACGGCTCGATCCACTGTCTCTATTTGCATTGGTTGCAGCAACGGAAGCCGTGGCTCAGGCAGGCCTTGAAGGCCATTCCGTTCTGGCTGACCGAACGGCAATCCTGCTGGGCTGTGGCAGTGGCGGTAACGCGACGATCGATGAGGCATATGAGCGCCTCTATGCCCATCAGTCAAAGGTTCATCCCCAGACCATCCCATCCTCGATGATCTCCGCACCAGCATCTCATGTGGCCATGGCGCTGGGCGTGCATGGCCCGACCTTCGTCCTGGGCAGTGCCTGCGCCTCATCGGCCCACGCACTTGGAGAGGCGATGCACATGATCCGTTCTGGTCGGGTGGACGTTGCCATAGCCGGGGGAACGGAGGCTTGTCTGACACCAGGATCATGGACGGCATGGTCGGCGCTGGGCGTGCTGGCATCCGACACATGCCGCCCTTTTCCCGCGACCGGCGCGGCATGGTGCTGGGAGAGGGAGCCGCAATATTGGTGCTGGAAAGCGAAGCGCATGCCCGGTCGCGAGGCGCAACGATCTTTGGCGAATTGGTCGGCTATGGCGCCAGCAGTGATGCCGCCCATATCACAGCCCCCGACCGCGAGGGCATCATACGCGCCATCAAGGCTGCATATGCGGATGCAGATGTCGATCCCACTTCGCCTGCGTTTATTTCTACCCACGGCGCGGGAACGCTGCTCAACGATGCGTCAGAAGCGCAAGCGCTGCACGCTTTCTATGGCGCTGGCCTCAAAACGCATCGTGCCGTGGCGACCAAATCCAGTCATGGCCATATGATTGGAGCAACCGGCGCGATGGAATTCCTGCTTGGAATGGTGGCGCTCCGCGAAGGATGGGCACCGCCTGTCCTCCATCATCTAGGCCCAGACGATGGCTGCGACATGGTGCCATTGATATTGGAAGCGGAGAAGATCGGCCAGCGGCTGCTCGTGTCGAACAGTTTCGCCTTCGGCGGCCTCAACGCGGTGCTCATCGGACGATTGGCATGACGGCGGTTGCACACATCAACGCCATCGGCACTGCCAAGCCGCCGCACGAGGTCCATGACGCTTTCGTGCGGTTTGTAGCAGGTCGCATAGAAGCCCCCAAGACGCGACGGCTGTTCGAGCGGATGGTGGAGCGTGCTGGCATAGAACAACGTTTCTCCTATCTCGAGCCCGTTACGCTCGATGATGGAACGATCACGGATAGCGACGGCTTCTATGGTCCTGGGGAATGGCCTGGGACAGACGCGCGCATGGCTCGCTACGAGCGCGACGCTCCGCGTCTTGGCCTGGCCGCCATCAGTGCCTTGGGTGATGCGCTTGACCCTGGCTCGGTGACCCATCTGGTGGTCGCCTCCTGTACCGGCTTCATGGCCCCGGGCCTTGATCAGCGGATCGCTGCGGCGCTCGGCCTCGACCCTGGTGTGGAACGGACTGTTGTGGGGTTCATGGGCTGTTATGCCGCCGTCAATTCGTTGCGGCTGGCGCATCATATCGTCCGCTCGCAGCCGGCTGCGCGCGTGCTCGTGCTGACGCTAGAATTGTGCACGCTACATTTCCAGAAGACGCTCGATCTCGAGCGGCTTTTGGCGATGCTGCTATTCGGCGATGGCGCGGCCGTCGCGCTGGTGAGTGCCGAGCCGCGAGGTCTTGCGCTTGATGATTTTCGTGCAACCACCTTGCCCGGCTCAGCAGAAGCGATCCGATGGACGATCCGCAATCAGGGTTTCGACATGCACTTGGGCGGGGAGGTCCCGGGGCATATCGGGAATGTGCTGCGGCAGGAGATGAAGCGGAACGACGCCGACGGGCTCCTAAGGGGACAAAAAAAATTATGATCTCTGGGCTGTTCATGCTGGTGGCCGATCCATCCTCGATGCGGTGGAGCAGGCACTGGAACTGTCGCCCGATGCACTGGACGCCTCGCGCACGATTTTGCGGGAGCAGGGTAACATGTCTTCCGCCACATTGATGTTCGTGCTGGCGCGCATGCTGGCAGAGCAAGGGCACGCGCGCGGCATCGCCATGGCATTTGGACCAGGATTGGCTGCCGAGAGCTTCCGCTTCACGCGGCTTGGTTGATCCATGGTCGACCTCTCCGCGCGATCTGGTCAACTGGAGTGGATGGACAGTGATAATGTGCCGGCAGAGCAGTTCGCTGCCTGTCTCACCGATCTGGCCACGGTCAATACGGTCACCCTCGCCCGGCCGCCGACGCTAGGCTTCGTGGCGCAGGCGCTGGAAAAGACGTCGCCGGGTCATGTCCTGACCCTGGTGGATATAGGCTATGGCGCGGGAGACATGCTGCGCGCCATTCGCCGCCTGGCCGAGCGTAAGGGACGGGCGATCCGCCTGATCGGCATCGACATCAACCCGCGTAGCCTGCCCGCTGCCCGGACCCACACGCCGCCGGAAATGGCGATCGAATATCGAACCGGCGACGCGATGGCGATGGATGAGCCGATCGACCTCATCATCAGTTCGCTCGTCACGCATCATATGAGCAATGAGGAAATCATACGCTTCCTCCGTTGGATGGAAAATCGAGCGCGGGTGGGCTGGTTCGTGAACGACCTGCATCGCCATGCGCTGCCTTATCATGGCTTTCGCCTGCTTTCGGCGGCGATGCGCTGGCACGCCTTCGTACAGCATGACGGGCCGCTATCCGTCGCCCGCGCTTTTCGTCACGAGGACTGGCTGGGGTTGCTGGAGCAGGCAGCCCTTGCAGACAAGGCCACGCTCCGCTGGCATTTCCCTTTCCGTTATTGCGTGTCGCGCTGGCAGTGAAGCCAGATGCACTGATCGTGGGCGGCGGACTGTCCGGGGCTGCAGCGGCAATCTGCCTCGCTCGGGCGGGCCGATCCGTCCATCTACTGGAATCGCATGAGGGCATTCACCACAAGGCGTGCGGCGAATTTCTGTCCGTCGAGGCGCAACAGCATCTAAGGCATATCGGCCTCGACCTCGATGTTCTGGGCGCCTCCCAAATGCGCTTCATGCGGCTGGTGACGAACGGTCGGATAGCCGAGGCCCGTCTTCCGTTCTTGGCAAGAGGCCTCAGCCGATCGCGGTTGGACGAGGCGTTGATCGACATGGCTGCCAAGTCCGGGGCATATGTAGAGCGGCCGGTCCGGGCGCTTGATCTCCTGCCGGGCGGCATACGCACGAATCTTGGCGAGCGGCAAGGTCGTGCCATTTTGCTGGCGACCGGCAAGATCAGTCTGCGCACCTTGCCAAAGATGGTGCCCGAAAATGCGCATGTTGGTTTCAAGATGCACTGGCGCCTGCCTGGAGCCGCGCTCGCCCGACTTGAAGAGTTGATCGAATTGACACTCTTCCCCGATGGCTACGCAGGTCTCCAATTGGTGGAGGGGGACACCGCGAACCTCTGCCTAGTCCTGCGGCGGGAACGGCTGACAGCGCTGGGTGGAAGGTGGCAGGATGTACTGGCAATGATCGCGCCGCTTTCGCCAGGCCTTCGCGCCGTTGCCGATGGGGAGCCGTTACTTTCCCGACCTGTAACCATCGCCAATCTACCCTATGGCCGCATTCACGCATCACAAGATGCTGAAGACATTTATCGGGTGGGTGACCAGGCCGCAATGACGGCCTCGCTCACAGGTGATGGTATGGCCATCGCATTACGCAGCGGCTGGCTTGCGGCGCAATCCGTTCTCGCAGGACAACCCGCGCCACTCTATCATGAAAGGCTGCGTGCAATGGTCGGGCCACAGGTTCGGCGAGGTATGGTCTTGCAGCGTCTCGCCGAAATATCCTGGTTGCCTGGCACGGCCATTGGCCTGATGCGAACTTGCCCTGCTATGCTCCAATGGATGGTGCGCATGACGAGATTGCCCGATATGAAGCAGGAGGAAGACGCGGCCCAAGAATAGACTGTCAGTCCCAAGGCATTTGCATGGTTAAAGAGTGAGCGGGGCTAAGGAGAATTTGCGTGGCACCAGTAAGGGACAGGCGGGCTCTCTACATGCAAACGTGCGGCGGCAGGCCCCGCGACGGCTCAGAGCAACCAAAAACGGCAAGAAAGAACAATTTTTTACCGACCTGGACTGAGCTTCGAAGATGGTGAGGCTAAAGGGGGGCGACGCGTGCCAAACCAGCGCATTGAGAGTGCAAATGGTGGTCGGGCCTGGGCCCACAAAGGCTATGGTCGGGATCATTCCTGCACAATTCATCATCGCCTTGTTCGCTCCCCGATGCGCAGCGATAATCGTGCTGATCCAAGTCAGTCGCCTATAGCCTTCCACAAGACGCAGATCACCTCAAACTGAACGCCTTGGACGGAAGAGCCGACAATTAAGGAAAAGTTCACGGTGCAAAAGGTCGGATTAGATAGATTGCTCGCACTGGCTTTAACTTGGTCAGTTCTTCGACGCCAGCTCTCTTGTAATGCCCTATAGGATGAAAGCGGCTCGGGACCTGTCAAGTTGGTATTTGAAAGCAAATCGGCGCTTTCTTGAAAAGCAGCGCTCACAGACCTGGTTTCGATCATGCTTTAAGATAGTCGATCCGGCAGCTTTTTCCCCAATTCCTCCAGCCACAACGCTGCGCTGCTATCGGAAGGCGCCCGCCAGTCGCCGCGCGGCGATAGGGCGCCTCCAGAGGAGATTTTGGGACCGTTGGGAAGCGCTGAACGCTTAAACTGGCTCATACCAAAAAAGCGGCGGAGAAAATTTTCCAGCCAGTGTCGGATTTCCGCAAGACCATAGGCTCGCCTCGCATCGTCAGGATAGCCTGCGGGCCAATCCCCAACCGACGCATCGCGCCAAGCGTGCCAAGCCAGAAAAGCCACTTTTGATGGCGGCAGCCCTTGGCGAACTATATGGTGCAGAAAAAAGTCATTGAGGGCATAGGGGCCGACCTTCGATTCTGTGCTTTGCAGTTCGCCTGGCACGTCGGCTGGCACTAACTCGGGCGAGATTTCGGTGTTCACGATAGCGTCGAGCACCAATTTGGTTGCATCGTCGAACTGGCCCGTCGCAACGCACCAGCGGATCAGGAACTGGATCAACGTTTTTGGCACGCCGCTATTGATGGCGTAATGGCTCATCTGGTCGCCCACACCATAAGTGCACCAGCCAAGCGCCAGTTCGCTCAAGTCCCCGGTTCCCACAACGAAGCCGTCATGCCGGTTGGCGAGCCGGAACAGATAGTCCGTGCGAAGTCCCGCCTGCACATTCTCGAAAGTCACGTCGTAAACAGGATCGCCGTGTGCGAACGGATGGTCCATGTCGACCAGCATCTGTCGAGCGGCAGGCCGGATATCGATTTCCTCGCCAGCAACCCCCAGAGCGTTCATCAGCGCCCAGGCATTGCCCTTCGTGGCCTCACCCGTGGCGAAGCCGGGCATGGTATAACCAAGGATTGCGGAGCGGGGCAGACCAAGCCGGTCGCATGCCTTGGCCGCGATGATCAGCGCGTGGGTGGAATCCAGACCGCCAGACACGCCGACAATAAAATGCTTCCCTTGCGTCGCGCGGAAGCGGGTCACGAGCGCCTCCACCTGGATATTGAAGGCTTCGTAGCAGTCGGCATCGAGTTGCGAGGGATCGTCAGGCACAAACGGGTAGCGGCGGACCGGCCGGCAGAGGCCAATGTCCCCTGTTCGAGGCTTGTAAGGAAAGGTGATGGACCGAAAATGTTTCTCGGGATGGGCCGCGGCACCAACGCTGTCATTAAAAGTCCCGTTGCGCATTCTCTCCAGCCGCAGGCGCTCGAGATCTATATCAGCATATAGGAGTTTGGGCTGCGCAGCGAAGCGTTCAGACTCGCCAAGCAGATCACCCATTTCATGCACCATGGCCTGCCCGTCCCACGCAAGATCGGTCGTGCTTTCTCCCGCGCCCGCTGCTGAATAGGCGTAGGCAGCGATGCAACGTGCCGACTGCGAGGCGGACAGTAGGTGGCGGTCACGCGACTTGCCGATCGTGATGTTGGAAGCTGAGAGATTGCAGAGCAGCAATGCACCGGCGAGCGCGCCCATCGTGGATGGCGGGAGCGGAGCCCAGAAATCTTCGCATATTTCTGCATGCACGGTGAAATCGCTTTGGCCCGCGGCAGTAAACAGCAGATCAGTGCCGAACGCCGCGCGGTGGCCCGCGACGTTGATTTCCAGCCCTGTCAGACCCGCACCCGAGGCGAACCAGCGCTTTTCATAATATTCTCGATAATTTGGCAGGAAGCTTTTGGGCACCACGCCCAGCAGTCGTCCGTCGGCGATAGCGAGCGCGCAATTATAAAGGCGGCCCTTCCGCCGCAGAGGTGCGCCTACCAAAAGAAGCGGAAGATTCTTGCTGGCGTCGATCAGCGAACCGACTGCTGCCTCAACTCGGTCGACCACGGCTTCTTGGAGATGAAGATCGTCGATCGCGTAGGACGAGAGGCAAAGTTCGGGAAACAAGACCAAGTCGGCCCCGCCACTTGCGGCTTGTTGCGCCAGCTCCAGTAGTGAGGCGGCATTAGCCGCTATGTCGCCGACGCTGGCACGCGGCGTCGCCGCGGCGATGCGGACGAAACCATGGGAATGAATGGACTTGAAAGCGTCACTGTCCGTCAAGGGCTTGCCTCATCATGCCAAGCGCTACGCGCAGAGATTTTATGCGTATCGGCCCGCGTCCGATCTCGCCGAAATGCTCGACCCGATGTAAGGTCTTGCCGGCCCGCCGCGCGCAAGCAAAATGAACAAGGCCTGCTTCCTCGCCCTTCGGAGCTTCTCCTGCAAAGCCTGTCACGGCCAGCGCGACGTGCCCAAGGGAGTGGTTTAGCGCGCCCTCAGCCATGGCAATCGACACCTCCTTGCTCACCGCTCCGCACCTCTCGATTTGCTCCTTGCCGATGCCCAGGAGATCGCATTTCGACTCTTCGCTATAGACGGCAAAGCCGCGCTCGAAGGCGTGACTTGCACCCTCTATATCCGTGAGCAAGGATGCCAGCAGCCCGCCAGTGCAGCTCTCGGCTGTCACCAATTTTATCTGGCGAGCGCAGGCTGCCTGCAGTAATCTTTCTGCCGCATCTTCCACGTCGGGTGGAAGAACGGGCGACAAAGTTTCGGATGCTTGCGCGCTCATGGGATATAGCGACGCATGTTCGCGGGTGCTGTTCGCCCGTCGGGGCGTCTATCTCTCGCTCTGCCGCCGAGACGAAAGCGGTTGGGGTCAGGGCTCGGCGTGCCGGGCGATCTGGGCAGGCCGCCATCGGGCTGGCTCTGAAGCGAAATATCGAAGGAGCCTGTGTCTTCAGGAGATAAGCGGCGTCCGCTGTTTCTATTCTTTCTCACGATATTCTCCTTTCCATTCTGAAAGGACATGCTCAACGCGGGGCATGGGCTCGCCTAGATAGTTTACGTAAAAAACCTATTCATGAGGGCTGAATTTTTTTAGAATTTCTCAATTGAGTGGCTATAGGGTATCTATATTTCATCAAAATCAGGACGAAAACTTATTTGGATCCGTCTCTACCAAAGGATAGCATACAAAATCTACCATCGAGACTGTCATGCACGCAATCCTCCGTATCATATAGCTGCCGGAATATTTTCAAGGCCTAGAGTCATCCCGGTCTTTTTCGAGATAGTCTTCGGGCGTCACAGTCCCGACATTGGGGCGATCCTCCACCTTTTCCTGCGGCTTGGCGCCCCCAGTGCGTGGATCAGCCTTCTCGCGACCAGGCAAGGTATCACCACCAGGGCCTCGCGGTGTTTCTGAATCCTCGCGGGGGTCAATCTCGTCCATCATTTTTCTCCTTCGGGTGCAGATCCAGGCTCGGCCATTGTGCGATGCTGCTCGGCAAGCATGGAGGCGGGCGTCACATGGGCTGCCGCCGCCTGTAACTTGTTTTTCCAACCCGAGACGATATGCGCCTTGCCAGCCATGAGTGCGCCCCAACCGTCTTTGGCGACCTTATGCGGGTCGTCCTTCTCCTGACTGCCAACGCTTGTATCTAGCATATCGGCCCGATCAAAAAATTCCGTCTCTGTGGGACCTGGCATCAAGGTTGTGATGGTGACGCCCCTCGCTTCCTTGATCTCATTGCGCAGCGCGTCCGCGAAGCTGTCTATGAAGGCTTTTGACCCATTATAGACTGCCTGGAAGCTGCCCGGAATAAAGCCAGCGATTGAACCGGTTATCAGCACCTTGCCTTCATTGCGGGCGACCATGGCCTTGAGGACTTTTTGCAGCAGATAGAGGGTGCCGGTGATATTGGTGTCGATCACTCGCCGCCACTCGGCGACGTCTTGATCCAGAAAGCCATGGCCCAGCCCCTTTCCGGCATTGGCGCAAAGCAGATCAATTGTTCGTCCCTCTGCCGCTGCCAGCAGCTGGCCTACGCCTTCCACGGTGGATAGGTCAGCTTCTAGCGACGTGACCTCGACGCCATGACGGCGAAAATCGGTGGCGGAGGCATCAATCAACGGTTCGTCCGCTACAACCAGCAGGTCATAGCCGTCCTGTGCTGCAAGATGGGCAAGTTCAAAGCCAATGCCCGTCGATGCGCCGGTAATGATCGCGAATTTTCTCATGGCCAAGCTCCTTTACGTCCCCAGTTTTTCAAGCATTTCGATATGGTTGCGAACGACTGGGACGATCTTGCTGGCCGCCAGTTTCAAGGGAGCAATATCGCCGGTGGCGGCGTAGGGCTGATGCAGCGACAGAGCTGCCTGATGCGCAATCTTCTGATTGGCAATATATTTAGCATCAACGCTATCGGCAGATGCCGCAATGACGTCGTCGAGCATCGATTGCTGATCCGGCATCAAGACCGGGGTTCGCACAGGCAACTTCGCCTGGGCCGCGGCGTCTTCGAGCTTAGCGGTCGAGCCCTGATGCGCCTTTATCATCATCTGGGCAAAGTCGCGGACCATGGGATTTTGCGTTTTTGCCAGAACGGCCTTTGAAGATTCAATCTCGAACAGATCGCCGGCGCCAGCCTGTGCCAGATAATCAGCGGGGCTTTGGGGGGAGACGGCTGAAACTCGCGTCGAAGAAGCCATCGCACTGTTGGATGCAGCAGCATTGGAAGAGGCGGGGCCACCCGATCCGTTGGCACTGGGCTTTTCCTTGCAGGCCGACAGCAACAGAGCGGGCACTATGCCCAAAGCGAGGAATTTGGTGAATGGCATCTTCTCTCTCCTCATTTCGTTGGCGCGAGCTCCATGCCGGGCTTCAAGACGATTTTCGTCACTTCATTCTGCTTGTCGTGAAATAGCTTGTATCCCTCGGCGGCCTGCTCGAGCGGCATACGGTGGCTGATCAGGAAGGTTGTGTCGATTTTCTCTTCCATGATCGCGTTCAGAAGCGCCGGCATATAATGCTGCACATGGGTCTGGCCCGTCTTGAGCGTCAGCCCCTTTTCCATGAAGGCACCCAGAGGGAATTTATCGACGAAGCCGCCATAGACTGCTGGCATTGAGACACGGCCGCCCTTGCGACAGGCGAGGATCGCTTGCCGTATCGAATGGGTTCGGTCCGTGCCGGTGAAGGTAGATACCTTTATCTGGTCCCACACATTGTCAGCGAAAAAGCCATGAGCTTCGAGACCTACAGAATCGATGCAGGCATCCGGACCGATACCGCCGGTCATTTCCATCAGCGCTTCATAGGTCTTGGATTGTTCGAAATTGATCGTCTCCGCCCCCAATTTGCGCGCCAGTTCCAACCGATGCGGGAAATGGTCGATGGCTATGACGCGCTCGGCCCCCATCAGGAAGGCGGACTGGACAGCGAACAAGCCGACCGGGCCACAGCCCCAGACCGCCACCGTATCGCCCGGCTCGATCTGGGCATTTTCAGCCGCCATCCATCCGGTGGGTAGGATGTCGGATAGGAACAACACCTTGTCGTCCTCAATGCCGTTCGGGACTACGATCGGCCCGATGTCGGAGAAGGGGACGCGCACATATTCTGCCTGACCGCCGGCATAACCGCCGGTCATATGGCTGTAGCCAAACAGGCCGGACATGGGCTGGCCGTAGGCGGCCTGCGCAATGTCCTGATTGTCGGCGGGCAGTCCATTATCGCAAGCTGAATACTGATGCTTGGTGCAATGGAAACAGGAACCACAGGCGATAGTGAACGGCACCACCACCCGCTGGCCCTTGGTAAGCGTCGATTTGGGACCGGTTTCGACGACTTCGCCCATAAATTCATGGCCCAGAATATCACCGGCTTGCATCGTGGGGATATAACCGTCGTAGAGATGGAGATCCGACCCGCATATGGCGGTGGAGGTAATCTTTATGATCGCGTCGCGCGGATTGAGGATCTCGGGATCATCTACCGTGTCGACCCGGACGTCGTGTTTCCCGTGCCATGTCAAAGCGCGCATCAGTCGATCTCCTGGGCAAATTGTGCTTGAGTGCGAGCGCCGGTCGCGATCTCCCCGGTTTCCATAAATTGTTTGAAGCGGCGCAGGTCGCGCCTCGCCTGGATCGCAGGCTCACGCTGGAAGAGTTTCGCGACGACCTTACCGACGATGCCGCCTGGCGGATCATAGAGAATGGTCGCGGTTACCCATGTTCCACGTCCCCCTGGTGCATCGCGAAAGTCGATACGACCGCTATTGGGAACGTCCGCGCCCTCCTCCGAGGCCCAGGCCAGGACCTTGCCAGGCACATCCTGGGTAACCTTGGCGATCCATTCGACCGTCTTGCCGGCAGGCGCCTTCACCACCCAATGATAGCGGTTGTCGCCCAAACCCTCGATCCGCTCGACATTCTCCATGAAGGTCGAGAGATTCTCGAGCGCGCGCCAATAGTCGTACAGCTCTTGCCGCGGGCGGTTAATGGTGACGGTTTTTCCGGACAGAGTGTCGCCCTTTGGATCCACCAGGGAAAGGCTCATGTGCTCTTTCTCTTCGCCACGCTTGGATGTGCTCAGTGGCGCGTCATCATGCGCCGGCGTCCTGCTGTCGCCCACTTCAGTCTCCTTGTCTGGATCTTTGGCGAACCATCGGTCCGCCCATGCCGTTCCACCGCTTCTGGCCAAAACGCCGGAAAGCGATGCGTTACTAATCTGTGTCAGTCGCTTGCGGCCTCGGTATTATGGAACAGCCACGAAGGCGTTGGCCAAATGCCTCGGGGACTGAAATCGATCTTGCTGACCGAGCGACGAGTGCCATGCTATTGCGATAAAGGACCAGTTGTCCGTCAGCCTTCAAGCGGGCGCGTTCACGTCAGGGGCTTCGACGAGCGGCATGTCTTCCGTATCGATTGTGGTGGGATGGCCGCTCCTACCAGGTGTCGAGCAACCATGTGTCATCGGTCCTGCAGAAACCTCACAGGCTCGAGACGATGCCCTCCGCTGTCAAGCCAGCGGGCCAGATGATGGTTGCGCCAGTGACAAAGGCGACAGCGTCCCCGAGCCCGGATCGGGGCGAACGGACCGCAGCCAGACCAAAAGCGCCAAGATCAAGTCCATCCCCCAGCACGCCGTTCCACCTACGGGCGGAATGCGCTGGAGCATCCAGCAAAGCTGCTCTAGCAACGATCTAGCGAACTCTAAAGGCGCGCAGAACAGCCCGGCCTGACCGGTTATTCTGTCTCAGGGCGTAGGCTTGCGCTCTTTACCTTGAAGCGTCGTGTGCAAGCCTCATCTTTGAGGTCCCCGCCGAACTGATGAAGCAGGTCACTCGACCAGGTCGTCCCGCCGTAAAGCAGCCACCTGGCGCAGAAGATCAGTGTCGGGAATCCTTAGCCATCTACCTTCGAGCGCGATCTGGCCGCGGGCGCGCATCCCCTGGATTGTCCGGTTCACATGCACTGACGTAAGGCCCGTCAGATCGGCAATTTCGGTCTGGGTCAGATTGAAAGCGCATTGCTGGCCATAGGCAAAACCAGCCCGGCGCATCCGCTCATGAATCTCGAGGAAAAGATAGGCGACGCGCTCACTCGCAGAGCGACGGCCCAATGTTAGAAGCCAGCGTTGCTGACGCTTCTCAAGAAGGGAGAGTGCCCGCCAGAATTCACGCTTTTCAGCATCATCTCCCTCGGCAAGCCGGTTGGATAGGAGGGAAGCCTTGATTCCGGTTAGCGTCAGGACCTCACTGGGATCAGAGCCTATCATCCAGCGCGGGTCGCAGATGTCGCCTGGGAGATAAAGACTGACGATCTGTCGACGACCGTCAGGCAGCAGCGCATATTGGCAGGCCCAACCCTCTTCGATCCGAAATATCGCGCCTTGTGGCTTGCGAATGAGTTGATGCGGCTTGAATGAGGCTACCGCGCGGATTAGGTCAAGCTGAGCAGACATCCTATTCCCCTGTTTCCCGCATCCGGCATGATGGATGGTCCCTTAGGAAGGGGCACTAACTTAAGTTGGGGCGCCCGCGATGCTGCGACGAGTGGACGCATTGTCCAGACCATTTGCCTTGGCCTCCGCAAGACCAAAGTGGGTTAAGGCCCAGCCCTGCTATCTGGAACCGGAGCGGAGCCGATCAGCTTTTTTGGTGAAATGACAAGAAAGGAAGTCTCATGGCTTTGCCAAGATCTGATCCCGATGTTGCGGAACGGCAAGAGTCGTCCACTCGCGATAATCCATTTAACGAGGAAAGGAAGAATGAGGGCACCCAGGCAGGCAGCAACGTAAATCCGCTGGCGCCCCCCATCAATGTTGAACCGGGAAGTTGATCAATGTTATCCACTCAAGTGAGGCTTGGTAATTCCAGGATTATTCCAGCTGACAGCAGATATGTCTCCATCGATCGCAACGATGCAGCGGACTATTGGTGCTGCCATTTTGGCGCCACCCGAGATGAACTGGAACAGGCCGTGGAGGCTGTGGGCCATGGTTATGGTCCATTCAAATAAGTCTGCCACGCTCCAGGGCTCTGATGCGTTATGCAAGGCATATGTCCTGAAGGGGTAAGGCATGACAATTGCGGCAAAAGACAGCTGGCCATTTTCCAAGGCCCACATGGCGAGATACATACGCGAATATGATTGGTCCGACACGCGGCTTGGGCCCGTCAGTGATTGGCCGATGCTTCTGCGTTCTACGGTGGAAATGCTGCTTAGCCATGGCTTTCCAATGATCATATTGTGGGGCGAAGAATTGCTTCAGATCTACAATGATGGCTACGCCGACTTGATGGCCGACAAGCATCCTTCGGGACTTGGCCTTTCCAATCAAATATGTTGGCCCGAAGTCTGGCACATCAACGAGCCGATTTATGCACGCGTGTTTGCGGGCGAAACCGTCACCATCGAGAATGGCTTTTATCCGCTGGTTCGCCAAGGGGTTCAGCAGGATATATGGCTCAGCCTGACCTACAGTCCGGTTCTGGAGTCAGATGGATCGGTCGCGGGCGTTCTGGTCACAATCGTGGAGACGACCCGACGCGTTCTGGCCGAAGCTGCCCTTGAAGAGCGCAGCAAGCAACTTAATGTGGCGGTGGCCGAACTGCAGCATCGTGTGCGCAACATTCTCACGGTGGTAAGGTCAATCTTCTCGCGAAGCATCGAGACCGGAACGGATTTTAACGAGATTGCCGATCACTTCAGGGGACGACTTGATGCGCTAGCACGCATGCAGGTGATCGTCACGCAGAGTGCTGACGGAACGGCCGATTTCGAAAATCTTTTGCGGGATGAACTGGTCAGCGTCGGTATCCAGGAAGGACCAAATCTTGAAATCATAGGGCCCGACGTACGGTTGCCCTCGGAAATGTTGGAAACGATGGGGCTGGCCATTCACGAACTAACGACGAATGCCATCAAATATGGGGCTTTTAAGACGGAGGTGGGAAAGCTCACCGTGAGCTGGCATATCAAAAGCGGCGGCGGCGCCACCTCGATATTGTCATTCCTGTGGAAGGAAGAAGGTGTGCCGGCCGTAGGGTTGGCTCCCAGGCATGAAGGTTTTGGCCGCGAATTGATCGAAGAGGCGATCCCCTACCAACTGGGTGGCTCTGCTCGCCTAGAATTTCTTCCAGGTGGCGTGCAATGTACGATTAAGATTCCTCTGTCGGAAAAGAATGGCGTACGACCCTGTGCGTTGGAGAGTCGACCATGACTGACATTTTGAGAAAAAAGAATGTTCTTATCGTCGAAGATGAATATTTTATCGCGTCGTATATCAAAAAGATTCTTGTAGCTCCGGGTGCCTACGTTGTGGGGCCGGTTGGTGATCTGGTCGGCGTAATGCGTCTGGCCAAACGTGAGAAGGTCGACGTAGCGTAATTGGACGTCAACCTCGCGGGCAGCAACTCCTACCCTCTCGCGGACAGGCTCGCTCAATACAAGAGCCCGCATATGTTCCTGACTGGCTTTGACGGCTGAGCGATACCAGAAAAATATCAGCACATGCCGCGGAACTTGAAGCCTTTCAACGTAACGCAGGTCGTCCAGATGATCGAGGAATTGCTCGAAAGAAAAAGTTCATGATTCGCGTGCTCGCTTTGCGCCACATTGCGCCGCTGCAATAGGCGTTCAATGGACGATGGCCCACCTGCTTCTCGATAGAATGGCTTCGTGAAGAGAGAGAAGACGGCCGGAGAACATCGTCGACTTCGGAGCGACGCGTAGCAGGATATGGAGAGCCGGCCTTCATTCGGTTTATAGCTTCCTGTGGGTCACTGCCGATCCGCCATGTCCGCCCGGATGCGGCCAGGCCTGAACATAGTGGCAAGCGGACGGGGCCGTTAGAGCTTTCTGCTCCGAGCATATAGCAGCGCGGCAACAATTGCAGCCGATCCTATGCCAATTGCAGCTCCAAATGCCGTGACTCGTGAGGAGGACTGTATCTCGTTGCTTTCCTCACAAATATGCGCTGATCGCGGGCCGGCCTGGAGATTTGCCGCATGCGGGGCCGGATGATGGGGGTAGGGCGGCTGGCTGGCCGGTGGTACCGATGGCTTGTGGGTCATGTTTCCTCTCTTTCCGCGCATCCTTTCAACGATCTCCTTTGAAGGAGGTTGCGATCGAGTGGCTGTCCTGTCCGGAGCGCACCATGCTGCTCTTTCCCCGCGCGTTATCGATCCTGTCTCGCAAAGCGGTCGCTGCTTGCTGCTATGACAGGCATGAAAATAATATTTGGAACGACCGCAACTTCCTACCCGGTGCCAGCGAAACTCAATGAGGGAGGCTAGTGCACACGGCCTCCTGCCCGAGACGAGTAGGAGTAGACCATATGAAGTTCCCACAGAAAATTGCCGGCATGCTTGCCGGTGCGATGATGATGGCAAGCGTTTCTGCGCCTGCCCTCGCTGCCCTTCCACAGGGCGCGAAGGCTCCCGATTTCAAACTCAGTGCTGCCTTGGGGGGCAAGCAGTTTAATTTTTCGCTCGGCGACACGCGTCGCAACGGTCCCGTCGTGCTCTACTTTTTCCCGGCGGCCTTCACCAAGGGGTGCACGATCGAGGCACATATGTTTGCCGAGGCGACCGACGACTTCAAGGCGCTTGGGGCTACCGTAGTCGGCGTCACTGCCGGGGCAGTGGATCGGATCGCCGAATTCTCCAAGTCCGAATGCCGTGACAAGTTTGCCGTCGCTGCAGATCCCGGCGCCAAGGTCGCTGCGCAATATGAGACGGTCCTGAAGTTGCCGAACCAGACGCTGTCGGAGCGCACGTCTTTCGTCATCGCCCCGGACGGCAAGATTTTGCTCAGCTACACCGACATGAATCCGCAGGAGCATATCGCCAAGGCAATGGCTGCTGTGCGCGCCTGGAAGGCAAAGCACAGCTGATCGTCCCAGATCCAATCGCTCCCTTGCATCACGGGGTTCCCATGTTGTTCGCTATACTTTCCGCATTTGCTGGCGGCCTCATCCTAAATCTCATGCCATGCGTGTTCCCTGTCATATCGCTCAAGGCCTTCGGGCTCGTGTGTCAAGGGGGCGATCAGGTCCGGCTGCGACAGGAGGGCATGGCCTTCTTTGTCGGCTCACTGCTCGCCATGCTTGCACTTGCTGGCGTATTGCTGGCGCTTCGGGCCGCCGGCCAAGGCGTAGGCTGGGGGTTCCAACTTCAATCCCCGATCATCGTCACGCTGTTGATATTGGTCATCCTTGCTTCCTCGCTTAATCTTTTCGGCCTTTTTGAGTTCGGCGTCGGATTGCAGCGTGCCGGCCAGCAGATGGATACCAAGCAAGGGTTGTTAGGGGCTGCGCTTATCGGCGCCCTTGCCATCGTTCTGGCAACGCCGTGCGCGGGGCCATTCATGGCCGGCGCGCTTGGCTATGCGCTCGTCCAACCGCCCCTGGTCGGCCTTGCGGTATTTGCAGCGCTCGGCGCCGGGGTCGCTGCACCATTTACATTATTGTCCTTCAGCCCGGCGCTCGCACGTCGCCTGCCGCGCCCGGGGCCCTGGATGTCCACCCTCAAGCATGTGCTGGCCTTCCCTATGCTTGCTGCTGCGGCCTGGTTGGTATGGGTGCTTGCCCAGCAAACCGGTCCGTCGGGACTTGCATTGATCCTCGGCTGCGCTGTTGGTCTGGCTTTTGTAGGCTGGATCTATGGAATGGCGCAAAAGCGGGGCTACATGGGGCAATCAACTGCCGTCTTCCATATTGTCGCAGGCGCGGGTGTTGTGGCGATCGGTACGGCGATCCTGTTGCCCGATAGCGCCATCCGGTCCCCTGTGCCGGCGGCATCCGCCTTGGCAACCATTGCTGGTCCAGCTGAAGAAAATCCTGCCGAGGTACGTCCGGTCGCGTGGTCGGCCAAGCGGACCCAAGCCGAACGCGCTGCAGGACGGCCGATCTTCGTCGATTTCTCGGCAGCCTGGTGCGCGACATGTCAGGTCAACGAAAAAGCTGTCCTTTCAACCAAGGCGTTCAAGAATGCCATCGCTCGAACCAGGACCGTGTATATGGTGGCAGACTCGACAAATTATGATCCCGCGATCGAAAAGGCGATGAATGATCTTGGCCGTACAGGCCTACCCCTTTATCTCGTCTATCCAGCCGGTGGTGGCGACCCAGTGGTGCTGCCACAGGTTCTGAGCCAGGACATTGCCATCAAGGCTCTCGAAGCCGCAGCCCGCGGAAAGGCCTAAGACTCATGGTTCGATATTGCCTCCGTCAGGCGCGCGCCTAGTCGCTGTGCGGAATGAAATCCCTCATGAGCGGGACTGGCCGGCGCTGATGCGCCGGGCACAGGATGGGGACCAGGCGGCTTACCGCCTTGTTTTGCTGGCCACACTGCCGGTGATACGCGCCTTCGCGAGACGCCGGATCTTTGATGAGGTACTTCTCGAGGACGTGGTTCAAGAGACACTGCTTACGGTCCACAAATTGCGGCACACCTATGACCCGCAACGCCCGCTCCTGCCGTGGCTCGCGACTATCACCTTCGCGCGTGCAATCGACGCCACGCGCAGAACGGTAAGGCTGCAGCGCCGTGAGGCTGCAGACGAAGACGCCATGACTTCAGCCGTCGACGACAGCTGGAATGAGCAGATCGAAGCCCTGGCGAATGACAATGAAGTTGGACGGCTTCTGAGCCGACTACCTGACCGGCAGAGAATGGCTGTTGAAATGGTCAAAATTCGCGAGATGAGCCTGGATGAAGCTGCAGCCGAAACTCGCACATCGGTTTCGGCAATTAAATCCTTGCTGCACCGGGCTATTTCAAGTCTTCGTGAAAATGGGAGCCAATAATGGCAGACCACGAAAAACTGATTGATGATTTATGTGCCAGTGCCACCCCGGTGAAGAGGGTCGCGCCGGTGTGGAAAAGGCTACTCTGGCTGTTGCCCCTGATGCTGGGGCTTGCCTGCCTTAGCGTAATATCCTTCGGAATTGCTGCGGGAGGTTGGTCGTTCCCATCGGGCAGCAGAGACATGTTCAATGCCATCTTATGCCTGTCCCTGGGCGCGGCAAGCTTGGCGCAGGCGCTGGCGATAGGCGTCCCGGGACTGGTTTGGCGAGGCCGCAGGCTGCTGCTGATGGGTATCGCAGCCTGGCTTGCGATGACGGGGGCCGGATTGGAGACACCATCCGGTCAGGCCATCGTTCCAGACGATCAGCCATTTTGTTTTGCCTTCCTCTTGGCTGCCGGCCTTCCCATGGCAACTACCGTGATTTTCGCGCTTCGTAGAACCCGTTCGCTCGAACCTGTTCGTGCACTTGTCGCTGCAGGAATGGGGGTCGGATTTCTTTCCTTCGGATTGCTCGCCTTTTGCCATCCGGCAGGTGTCTCAGCGAGCGATTTCATCACGCATATAATGGCCGCTCTAGTCATAGGGCTTTTAACATTGGCTGTCGGTCGAAAAATTGTTTCGGTGTGATTGTTCCCGTCCAAGCGCGCGAACCTCAATCCGAAGCTTGGTCGCACTTTGCCGCTGGCAGGTCGGTTGGTTGACCGACAGCCTCCGCCAAATTCGATCTTAGCGCGCTATGCTAGTTTGTTATAAGATGCCATTGACGTGTCGGCGTTCGGGCCGTCTGGGTAAAGCCAGCTTGGTGATGCCTCAGCAACACGCGGTTGATGACCAACTTTGTGGCTTTTCAGCTCACGCTTTTTATCCCGTCAGTCTCAGGCAAGACGGGGGTGGCGGCCCAACCTATCGGAGTGGGGGCAAGGTCTACGCCGCCTTGCAATGCGGCGAAAATTTCGCCTGGATCGGTCTATCACGTGGTGGGCGTGGATCATCGATTTTGGTACGCTTTCAAAGCAATGGACATCGGGCTGAAGGCCGACGAGAATGAGGACGCTGCTTCTTGGGCATGGCGGCATGGCGTCCTGAGCATGAGGAGAAATCTCGAACGCACAGAGCGCCTTCGCTATGTCTTTTTTTAGAATGCGACGATAGTCACATAGTCTAAGTCGATGGCATGTAAGGTAGATACGGGTCGACTGATCAAGTTACCGCCATGAACCAGGGCGCATTTCCAAGATCCTGAGACTTCCTCTTGAGCGCGAACAGCGTCTAAGAATTTATTTCCTTGTCGCTCTCCATATCCTTGCGGCAAGGTTGGGCGCGCGAAACAGTGCCGCGACGGTTGGGCATCTGAATGTCGTGGTCGCTGTGATCGGACGCATGCTTGCGGCGCGGAAGCAGACGTTCAACCAAAGTCGCTGCCCCAAGCAGCAGAAGGGCAAGGACAGTCCCAGCCAACACAAGAAGATACTGACCCGCTCCGGCCGTAATCCCTACAGCTGCTGCCATCCAAAGACTTGCCGCTGTTGTCATATTGCGTACATCGCCCCCGCGTACGAAGATCAGGCCGCCCGCTATGAAGCCGATCGCTTGCGCAAGTCCCTGTATGACACGTACTGGATCACCCTCGCCATGATGCTCGACCAGCTCGAGCGCAGACAAGGTAAGCATGCTGGAACTGAGCGAAACTAGGCCATGCGTTCGCAGGCCCGCATCATGGCCTCGCCGCTCGCGTTCGAAACCAAGTGCCAAACCAAGTGCGGTTGCAAGACCCAGCCTTGCCAAGGTGGTTGTCAGATCGTCTTCAAGCATTGTGGCCTCCGGAGCGGAATGTCACGACGTGGTATATATAGTGAAGAAGCATAGCCCCAATAACGACCGTAACCGCTACCTCCAGATACCGGTCGATAGCGCCGAATCCGCGTTCCAGCCAGTCGCCAATAGCCGCGAGTATGCCGTTCCAAGCCGTCGCACCGATAATCGTGAGCGTCACAAACCCGCACAAATTTGTAACGAAAAATCCTGTTGGAATGGATATGAGAGGGCGAAGACTTGGAATGACTTGGGCAGCCGGAATCCCCCAGCTGCGATGTCGGTCGAGCGAGCGACCATTATGGTCGACATCGGCCGCTGAGAGTGTGAGCCAGCGCCCATGGCTGTCGGCCCAGCGTCTCAATCTCTGCGCGCCGCATTATTGGCCATCCACCACCAGAAGAAGGCCCCAGCGGTCGTGCGGATCGGCCCTGTGAGAATGACCAGGAGAATGTCGAGTCCACCATCTGCAGCCGAACATCCCGCGAGGCATGATCACTTCGGAGGGTATCGGAGGAAAGATATTCTCCATTGTCATCAGGAGGGCGATAACAAAATGGCCGAGCTCTCCGACAAGTCCAGTGATGCACTGCGTCATGGCCGTATCTCAGATATTGGGCATTTGCTGTACATGGGGTACCTGCAGCGCCAGAGCCATGACTCACAAAACTTGCATTGCGACGAGATCAGGCGAGCTTGAGCCCCTCCTGGTTCATTCGGTGCGTAAGATCCTGGCTATCTTCTTTTGCCAAGGCAGCCTTCAGCCGTGGGAAAAGATCATGCTCTTCCTCGTGCATATGGGCTTGAATGTGCTTACGAAAATTCGCCAACTTGGCCTGAAAGGCGCTATTGTCGTTCACAAGGTCATTGAGCTCATAAAGATATTGTTTCACATAGCCATGCTCAGCATTGAGCGTGTCCGCCTCTGCCACTAACCCGTGTTCGCGCATGGCCGGATAGATCGCATTCTCCTCCTCCAACGCGTGTTTGCCCAGGGCATGTTTGAGCTGCGTAAGAAGCATGGTTCGCTTGGTTGAAACATTTTCGTCTGTCTGGGCCAGACCGTCGAACAGTTTGAGCGCCATTTTATGCTCGAGCGCGAGCGCGACGTCCCAATCGCCAGCTAATGCGCTTGGCGCCTGAACAGCAAGCTTTCGCCCAAACATAGCAAGGACCGCCAGGCTGGCACCAATGCCGATATGTTTGAGCGACACCGAATGATCATGCGTTGCCATGGTTCTCTCCTATGCTGTTTCTTCCTCAACCGTATTGGGGCGAAGCTGTTCCCGTGGCGCAGAGATGGCCGCTTGCGCTTAAGCATGGTCAACCTGCTGATCGGCGCCAAATGGGGGTTTGTGCCAGCCGAACATATGGACCAATCTGCAGCCGATTTGTTCTGGTCCTTTCGCTCGAGGCCGGCGCGAGCCTGTCGCAGCGAGGGGCTATCTGACCAACACAGGTTAAGCGCGAAACGCCTGGGTTAGTTTCGTGGGAACACGCACGTCATTGGCAGGTTGCTGACGTTAAGCGCGGCGAGGGTGTAACTGCGATCGATGCGCTGAGCACCAGCGCGCTCTTTTGGATACTCAGGATTTCAAGGAGATGATTATGGCGGACCTGACCAGCGTCGTTGAGCATATGGAGATCATCGGAGCCGATGGCGTCCACATTGGAACCGTAGACCGGGTCGAGGGCGACCGGATAAAAATGATAAAGGCCGATAGCGGTTCTCATGACGACCATCATCATTTCATTTCGACCGGCCTCGTGGCCGTAGTGGAAAATGGTCAGGTGCGACTTTCGGCAAACGCCGATGCCGCCGTCCTGCTTGAGGAGGAACAGGACGGGGGGGCCATAATGGACGAGGATGGATCAGCAAATGGAGAGACGGGGTAAGCAATGACGGACATGGTAGACAGGTGCCATGAGGACGAACGCGTCCTCATGGCGCACGAGCAACTGATGCGGAACTGGCAGGCCGCTTTCAGTGCAGAGATCGAAAATCCATCGCTCTTCGGACACTCGTTCATTGAGGCGATGGAGCGGCAAATTAGCTCGTCGGCATTTGATCCACAGGTGGTCTCGTGACAAAGTCTCCCAAGGCCGCGATCATGTGTCGTGGAAGAGCCATGGCGGCCAGGCAGATGGAACCGTCGTGAAGAAAGTCACAAAGCCCACGCATATCAAAGGACACAAGGTCGCCGCCTCTCAGGATAACCCGGAATTCATCGTGAAAACGAGAGAGGGCAAGCGCGCTGCGCATGAGTCTGAGGCTCTCACCAAGCAGAAACCCTGAGCGAGCAAAGTCATAGTCGAAAGGATTTCCATTATGCATGACCAAGATCCTCCGTCCTCGCGGAAAAAGGAAAAAGCCGGCTGGCTCATTGCAGTAATTGTGATCCTTGTTGCATTTTTAATCTTCGTGGGCCGCAATTTCTGGCACGGCGAGGAACTTCAGGAAGATCAATCGGTCGGGGACAATCTGGCTACCGAACATAGTGGGCCGTCTTACAATCAAAAGCCATGAGGGGATCGCCCGCACCGCAAGTAGCAGGAGGAATATCCATCGATGTCCCTTTGGCGGCCGGGAAAACCATTATGTTCCTCGGCGGCGAAGCCTGACCATATCTAATCTTCCTGCGGGAGCGATTGCTGAGCGCGTGCTATCTCCTCTAACATGCGCGCGCGCATCGCATATTGCTGGGCCATTTCCCAATGAAGGCGCTTGGCAAGCGGGCTTCTGATTCTCTTGGCGGTAGCCAGTTCTTGAAGTTCACGCTGCCGAAAATAGGCCGCGTCGTCAGGACTGTTCATCCTCATCATCCCTTATTCCTTAACCGGAATGCTGTGGCTTTGGCACAGAGATTTCCATTACATGGATCAAGAAGCAGCGTTCATGGGCCAAGATATTCTGATTCACGCAATCGTCCGGAAACAAAAAATTGGCGCTTCTCATAACCTAGAGCGGTTTCCACACGAACTGAATCGGCAGGGGTTCCCTTCGCTGCGCTGATGTGATTCACGCTGTCTGCTGGTGACAGGAGGCCAGCATGGATGGCACGAACGCTTTCACAGGACCTGCGGG
>Ga0213869_10000079_pt1 | contig 75333 bp, 76 predicted proteins | sample PICome_10_FD_160083 | JGI IMG/M metagenome (GOLD analysis project Ga0213869, IMG submission 160083) | Coastal seawater microbial communities near Pivers Island, North Carolina, United States - PICO132 | ecosystem: Environmental > Aquatic > Marine > Coastal | place: USA: North Carolina... | reverse complement strand
GAGAAGAGGAAGAAGAAGAAGAAGCAGAAGAGGAAGCAGAAGAGGAAGAGGAAGAGGAAGAGGAAGAGGAAGAGGAAGAGGAAGAGGAAGAGGAAGAGGAAGAGGAAGAGGAAGAGGAAGAGGAAGAGGAGGAAGCAGAAGAGGAAGCAGAAGAGGAAGCAGAAGAGGAAGCAGAAGAGGAAGCAGAAGAGGAAGAGGAAGAGGAAGAGGAAGAGGAGGAAGAAGTCGAAGAAGAGGAAGCAGAAGAGGAAGTATATCAATTGACTATAGATGGTAAGGAATACTTTACAACAAACGAAAAAGATGGAATGATATATGCGGTAACAGAAGAAGGGGATGTTGGAGATGAAGTAGGATATTATGAAGATGGTGAACCAGGATTTTATGAATAAAAGAATACATAAAATACAGAAATCTGTACATATAAAAATACTTATTTTTTTTCATTTAATTTACGAGTGTTTCTATTTTGATTTTTAGTATATTTTTTTCTTTTTCTTTTTGTTTTATTATTGGATTTAGTATTAGAGTCAACTTCTTGAATTTTTTTTTGTAAATCAATAAAAACTGGATTTTTTATTCTGATATCTTCCATTACTTCTTGCTTATTGTCATTACGAAAATAATCACCAAAAAATTGATCTGCTCCTTCACAGAATACCAGTTTCTTATTTTGTGGAGTTACTACACCTTTTATAACATCTAGATGTACATATCCTTCTAATATAGTATAACTTGTAGAATCATCTTCTATACTACTGTTTCTTATTTCATCCAAACCTATATTCAAATATTTATGAACATTACTTGAAAGACATAATGAACGTTTCTTCTTACATTGTAATAATGTAAGAAATAAAGATTCATTGTTTTTAGTATCAACTTTAGTATATTTTCCATACTTTTTCCCTACAAACTTTTGAGCTTCTTTTTTCCAATATGGATTCGAAATTATATTTGTCTTTTCTAAACTGGTGAGAGTAGACGCAAACTTAGTATAATTGTTTAGTTCTTGTTTTGCGAATGAACTGGCATTCTTCAAAATATCATTTTCAATAGTAGACCGATTTAGTATATTATTATATAGCTCAATGTCGTACATATATTGCTTCATTTCAATGAATTTCTTTAATAAATCATCTCGGTAAGGTGCTAGAGTAGTACTTCTTGGTATATTATCAACGATACGAACTTCTGTTGTTTTGATAATATCTTTTATATCTTTTACTATCTTGTTCAAATGTGGATCTTCATCATGTGTAATATTATTGTCTAATAAATATTCTATGATTAGTTCTTGTGATCTAATTCTGAGTTTTAAATCATCGGTTTGATCTATTTTGTCTAATTCTTTCTTAGTTTCTACATATTTATTGAGTTCTTCACGAACTTGATCTGGTTGAATTGTCAGAAGTTGTTTAAAATTCGTAAAATTATGGATTTGATAAGAATGAAATGATGAATCGCCTCTTGTATTCTGAGATATAGATCCTTGATAACTATCCTGTCTTATTTTATCAAATAATGTTTTTAGAGAACTCCTCAATAAATCAGTTTCAACGTCTCGTCTAAATCCAGTGCCTACTCCTTGTTGTCTATTTCCAGTCACTGTTCCATCTTCTTTCCATTTATCTGTGTCATTATGAATATTAATAATAAGAGAATATATAGATTTCGATAAATTTAGATCTATTTTTTCCTTTGATTTCATTATTCTGGGGATATTATTTTCATGACTTTCATAATACTTTATAATATTTCGATATATTGGATGTTTGAGTGCGTCATTAACCCATGTAGCACCTATTACAGTATATGAATTATCGTCTTTTTTTATATGAGACAAACATGATGAACCCTTTGATAAAATATCAAAAACCCCACGTTGTTGTTGTTTACTTAGCGTTTCTAATACCGCAGTATCATAATATCCCATAGTCTGCATATATTGAGTCATAGGAAAATTCGCACAAAATACCATTTCCAAAAAGAACATAATGTTATTATCAATCGTTTTTTTCCTTTCTTCCATATCATCTTTATTAATTTTCTTCACTTTTGACTTTTTTTCCAGAATAATACTCTCAAATTTTTTCAAAATAAAGAAAAATTCAATGCGTTCACTATATTTTAACCTTCGAATATGAGATTTGAATGAATCACTGAAAGCTATATTTGGATCAAAATGAGGATATTTGTCAAGTTTTGGTATAGTTGTATATTTTGTACTTGGTTTATAACCAATCAACATACTACTATCAAATACTTTATATCCACTATCTTTTGGATCACTTGTTTTTATCATCAATTTCAAATTATACTTTGACATTCTTTATATAACATGACAAATTTTTCGTAATATATTTCTAAATATTACTAAATATTGATTTATTGTAACTTGCCTTTTTCTTGTTGTAACAATGTTTTTGCTTTTTCTATGGTACTCATTGCGGAATCCAATTCTTCTTTTGTCAATTCTTCGTCTTGTTGTAATTTACTCATAGTATTTGAGACAAATCCCTCAGGCAAAATACAAAACATACTATTTTCATTAAACAATAGTTCCATCAATATAGCAAAAATAAGTGTAACAAGCCCTGCAACAAATACATCACGTGTGCCCATCCATGATATAGCAAATACTAATACATATTGACTAAGACTATGTTTTATGACACCTTCTACCGTTTTACTCATCGGCAATGTTATCATTTTAGAAGTAATATTGAGAGTAAGTATTACTAAACCCGCAAAAATCTTACTATCATTCACAACTCGAATACGATCATATAAATATTTCCCCATTGCTTTGATTTGTTTTTCCATTTTCTATAAAAGATCCTATATAGTATTTATGTATATTATGAATATTCGGATGTTATAATATTTTTTACTACAAATGGTTCTGATTTTGTCATACCAAACATGCCCGCAATATCTTCTAAAACACTTGTATGACTATTCATAGGTTCTAAAGACTTTTCTGTTTCTTGTCTTTTTTCAATTGTGAAATGGCATGTTGGATCACATGGATTACATTGATCTCCACTAAATTGTAATTCTGGATACACATGTGTAATCATTTGATTTTTCATATTTTGGTTTTTATGAACAACTTTTGAATTTAGGCACTTTTCTTTTCTAAATAATGTTTCATTTTCTTTTTTAATAGGCTTTACTTTGGTAGGATAAGCAAAATTTACCGATGTAAAATCTTTTTCTAAATGATTCTCAAAAGTGCTTGTTGATGAGAATTTCTGAGAAGCTTTAGGAATATGATTCGCATATTCTTGAGTACTTTTTGAGAGAAATCCTTCAACTTGTTCATGATAAAATAATATTATTAATAAACAAATCAATAATCCATGGGTAACATCTTGTAAAGAATAAAGACAAATAATAAATACAGCTATCATTTTTCCTAAATATGTTTTGCTAACATAAACAAAACGATCAGAAAACAATAGATAGCATAATATCAATACTATAGGGAGTCCTTGACGCATTAACTTTATAAATTCAATTGATTTCGCCATAAAAAATCTAATATATAGTTACATGTGTTTTTATTCCAAATATCTTTAGGAAAATTTGTCAAAATAAAATATACCATTTTTGTAAAGAGGAAATATGTCATTAATAAATTATGCTGCGCCATATAAAGAAAACTTTTCAAATGGAAAAAAACAACCTCGTATGAAAAATACATATGAAAACATTCAAAGAGAGTCTAGAGAACCAATGGAACCAATGGATGAGGATATGGAAAACCATTTAGATAGAACTAAAAAAATGAATGCCATTATTGATAAAATGAACTCAAAAGGAGTCATTCAAGACGGTTCTGCTTTACATGATTTCACTCCTGATTTTGATTCAGACAATAGACCTCCTACCAGAGTTCCTAAATTAGCTACCATACAAAATAGTCCGGATTTTCCACAACCGACTACACTCAATGTTCCCATAAATCGTGAATCTTTCATGGATGTCACATTGCTAAATAAACAAAGAAATCCATCGAGTTCATTTAGTCAAAGTTATGCACCAACCCCATATTATAAAGGTATCGGTCAACGATATACAAATGCTAAACCAACTAATACATCTGAATCATTTGAATCATCTTCTCAATTAATGGAAAAATTAAATTATATGATTCATCTTTTAGAAGAACAACAAAAAGAGCCGACACAAAATATTACAGAAGAATTCATCCTCTATGGACTTTTAGGCGTTTTTATGATATATTTGACAGACTCATTTTCTAGAGCTGGAAAATATATTCGGTAATTTTATCCTATAATAATAATATTATTACTGTTTATTGGTGATTTTGGATACACCATATTATATAAATAATACGCAATGTCTGTTTCATTTTTTAATTCATATTTTTCATGCCATCTTTTCAATATATGTCGATTATGACTTATATTGGGAATTTCTAACACACCATACTGTTTTTGATCATACAAATAATTCTTTAGACTATGTAAAAACCCTTTAAAAAAATACAAATTGTCCATATCATATGGATATTCTTTCCGAAATATCATTGATCCTGCCAATCGCACCATACTCTTTCTCTCAATGTTATCATTATCCCAGGATATGAATGTGTTTTCCAAAATATACACTCCATGAATATGTTCTACTTTATTTTCCTTCAATACACATATCCATATAGTATATCTCTCGTTTTCTAACCATTCCAAAGAGGTCGCTGTATTTGCCAAACAACATATTTCAAACTGAGTCGTCATTTCCGCATATATCGCATTCCATAAATGTACATGAGTTTTATTTAAGCAGCGCACACTATAATATTGTGGTAACTTTTGTATAGGGGTTGGTTTTAATAGAAATGTGTATACTTTTGTTTCTATGAGAGGGACAATACCTTTACATAATTCAACTTCCTTTTTAAACAAATATATTCCAGAAAAGGTAGGATCTATTCTTAAATGATTAAAAATATGGGTTTGAATTAAATTACGAGAAAGAGTTTTTGATTTGTAATTTCCATTTACACAAATAAAATCCCAAAAATGGATTTGAGTATTTTTTTGAGAGAACTTTAGGAAAAAAAGATCGATAGGCCTCGATGTAATGGATCCCCATATTTTTGATTTGTCTAAACATTTTTGAAAAGTAGGTTCCTTTAGATGAAAATCATGAAAAACGGATAACATCGACGAAGTATCCATCTTTAGGCATTTTTGAAATTTATCTATATCCATATGAAATAAATGACTATTATTGTCTACATAATGCCCTTGTAATAGTTCAACGATTTTATTCATTATTTCGTCACTACAATTATTCCAACTATATGATATAATTTGATCAGGCTTACAAAATATCCCTAATTTTGGAAGTAATTTCCGTTTACAATAAGGTATTGTACACCAACGAGGATATATTTCATATGGATGGTATACGGGTTGATGAAACCAAAATGGTGAATGTATCTTCGCTGCTATCAAAGCGATTACATATAATATAAATATGATATACAATACATACAATAAATATTCTCTCATAGTATGTATTTTGATATTATTTTAGTACACTGAACAAATTTGATTCCATTTATGAAGCGTTTCTGTAGATATAGGAGGCAAATTTACATGACATTCCCAAAAATAACGGCAGAATGCCCAACTGAATTCCAAATTTGGTAGTCCATTTTCGTTTATAGGGATATTCAATTTATAGTCATTACATCTTTGTTTAAATATGTCTGGTAATAAATGATGATATATTGGTGGTAGTACATAGGCGAGTTGTGCGTATGGAGACACTGGTACAGTTTCTCTTATTGGTAATACGTGATCCTTAATTTTACAAGCAAAATGACGTAAATCTTTCAATAAAGGAGGATAATGATAATCATATTTCCATACCCAGTCTACTTTTCCATGAAAATAATATTGGGTTACCCATTCGATACCTTCCATATAATTTTTCACTAAATACTTACGATCCAAATTATCCGGAAATAAAATAGAATAATATCGATTTTCCCAATCATAATCAAATGGATTTATATATTTTTCTTCTTTTCTATATAAAACAGGGGTGTTCTGAAATAATTCGCTACGTTCTTTTACAGTATTTTTGGGATGTAACATTGCTGGTTTTTTATCCCATTTATTACGATTGGAATGTTCTTGTTTCCATAATGTATCTTCATGACGAGATAATTCAAATATAAAATTACTCAATTGTTTCCATTGAATATTTCTTGTTTTTTTAGACAATAAGAATTTCTCCTGTTTATTTCCAATAGTGTTTCGATATATTTCTAATAGAACGTCCATCCCTTTTGTTCTTATATTTATACTAGGAAAATGAGGTAAAAAATCGTTTCCTAAGAAAAAACATAAAAATACGTAATCCAGCATGCGATGATTGTCAGGAAACGAACATTTCATTTCACTTGATATTGATCGTGCGAGATTACCCATATCTATAAATAATGGTTCATCTTCCAAAATTTCGCCCATATTTGTATCTTTTAATATGGATTTTGCGAAGACAGGCGATTCACGAAAAATAAACATATTTGGGCAATAATCCAAATTACATATACTGAGCATCATTAGATCCGCATCCAAACCGTATATTGAACATGCTTGTTGGGTCGGATTTTCACGCATATGTGCGTATAGTTTATGTTCTCCTTCTCCTGGTTCATCTGGCATGGCCATAATAATTGTTTTTACTTTTAATTTTGATTCTTTCCCACGAAAATACTCTTTCATATAATCAGATAGTTTATTCATAAATGGTGTTCCTGGTGTAAACATGGATGTCGTTTTTTGTACATCTATAGTATTTTTTCCTTCGATTTGATTCATCATTGATGTTTCAAACCAAGATTTATACCTCCGATTTCTCTGCTGCTCCATTTTGGCAATAGGAGCAACTCCATCAAATGCTATATAAACTATATCATATGGTTTGATTTGGTAAATATAGTTTTCTATTTTTTTCGCAGTTGTTTTTAATAAAATCTCCTCTATTTCTTTTAGTGGTAATGTTTGTGAAATTTCACGATAACAATCATATAATATAGAATTACAATCTAAATATAAACGTTCAAACCGAATTTGATTTTGAATCATGGTCATGTATTTACATAATACACCTGTATGATTACGAATAATATAAGAAAAATAGCTTGGGATACCCATTTTATACAATAAATATAAGTAATTATATGTTTATACTTATTACGGAAACATTTTATAAATAAAGAATATATAGAGTATACATGGAATTAAATTTAAGTTCTTTATTGTATTTATTTTTTCGTCTGGCTCCTTTTATTTTAGTATGTTTTTTTGTGCTAGGCTCTATAATAAATAGTGAATTAAAAGGATTCGTATATTTAATCGGATTAGTATTTGCTTGTTTTGTAAGCAGCCAAATTATTGGATTTATTGGAGAAACCACTGAGAATCAGATATCGCCTGTTTGTAATCTTTTTACCATAAATGGGTTTTTCGCAAATATGACACCAATTAGTATGGTTGTATTGACATATACTTTTTTCTATTTAGTATATCCTATTGGTAAATACCATTTAGAAATCGATAATGTCATGCTTCTTATATTCTTCCCTATATTGATTTTAGGAGAAGCATATTGGATTATATCAAAAGGATGTTTTTCCATATTAAATACTTTTCTAGCAGTGATATTTGGAGGAGGTTTAGGAGTTCTATGGGCATATATTATTGATAAAACAAATCTTCGAGGGTTACAATACTTTAATATTGGAAGTAATCGTGAAAAATGTACAAGACCATCTAAACAACGATTCCGGTGTGTTACATATAAAGAAGGTAAACCGCAAGAATTTATTACAACATCTGGGACTTCATAAATATATTTAGGCAATTGCTATATATATTTTCAATGAAAGTGAGATATATTTTTTTGGAACCATAGTTCTAATTCTTTCGCAATATGTCTACGATGTAGATCTTCATTTAATAAACGAATGTTATTATGACGCATTTGAAAGAAATACAAAAATGTTTTCAAACCATTTTGAAAATTCCCTTTTGAGTATTTCTCATTTAATTCATTCCTAGAATAGAGTACTATACCTTTTCTTACATTTACCGCATTATGAAAGTTGAAGAGCATTTCTTTTAAATGATTTTTTGTCAAAATATTATTAAAATTAATCCCTTTCAAATAACTTACTGCGTGTGCAGTACAATCGGGACATGGTAAATTAGAACATATATTGAATATCATACTTAATATATCTCTTCGAAGATTAGCGAATTGTGCCTCATCTATTTTTTCTGCGAGTATGTGAAAAAAATTCCAAAATGGTGCGCCCCATATCATATTGTGTTTAGTTGGAGGAGGAGGAGGAGGTTGATGGGGAGATTCTACTTTTTTAGGCTTATTTTTTTTACGAATTATAATTTGAGAAATTGGTAATACTGTTTGAGAATTAAAAATATTATTAGATGATCCAGTATTTGTTAAGGTTGATGCTCTTAGTTTTGTAAATAACATTTTTTGTTAGAAAGTATATAATATATACTATGTACATAATAATTATTCCTTTATAAAACAATATAAAATTTCTAAATATTATAGAATAGGAGAATGAATACATCAGAAAATGGACATATAGAAGAAAATCTATCTTTAGTTAATACTGTTAAACATTGGGTTACTATAGATAACCAAATACGGGCATTGAATAAAAAGCTACGTGAACTGAGAAATGATAAAAAAGAACAAAACGAAATGATGATACAAGTCATGAAGCAAAATAACATTGATAACTTTACATTGAAAGATGGACAAATACAGCATAAAAAGCAAACTACTCGAGAACCATTAAACCAGAAAACATTATTTACGATTTTAGCTAAACATCCTCAATTAGATGATGAACAAGCAAAACATCTCAATCAGTTTATTCATGATAGTCGTTCGTCAAAAGAAAAGGATGTGATAGTTCGAAAAATAAGCGATGGTAATTAAACCGATAAAGAGATAAAAAATGCGGATAATCTCTCTATGATCCTTTTTTAAAAATACAAATTGTTGTTTTTTGTTTTCAATTATATTATTTATCTATTTTCTTGCTCTCCCCCCTCTTAAATGTTTACGAAAAAATGTTTACATTTAGGAATATATATTTACATTCTGGAAAAAAATGTTTACATTCAGGAAAAAATGTTTACATTCAGGAAAAAAATGTTTACATTCAGGAAAAAAAATCTTATATAAATATATAATGGATCAATTACGGTGTGATATTTGTGGAGTTAATTTTAAAGAAAAGCGTTGTTATAGAGCACATTTAAAAAGTAAAAAACACAAAAACCATATTGATAACAACATAAAAGATACTTATAAATGTGCTTGTGGTAAATCTTATATGTATCGGCAAAGTCTTTATGTCCATAAAAAGACTTGCAGTTATAAACAAGAACCTTTTACACAAGTTCAAGTTTTGATGAAAGAAAATAATGAAATGAGAGAAATAATTTATAAAAAAGACCAAGAAATGAGAGAAATACTGGATAAAAAAGATAAAGAAATGGACGAATTCAGAAAGCAAGGTAGTAAAGAAATGGACGAACTAAGAAAACAAGTAGAAATGCTGATCGAAACTAGAAATACAACCAATAATAGCAATAATACTAATCATATACAAACTCAAAACAATATAGAAAATCAGTATATTGTTGTCAACTCCTTTGGTAATGAAAACATTGAACACCTTACTGAACAAATTATATGCCAACTCATTAAAACTTCCCCATTTACATGCGTTCCTCAACTCATTGAAAAGATACATTTTGACCCTGAACATCCTGAAAATCATAACATCAAGATAACCAACAAAAAAATGAATTATGCTGAAATTGTCAAAAACAATAAATGGGTTACTGCTAACAAGAAAAAAGTTATAGATGATGTAATTCAAAAGAGTTACATCATATTAGATGAAACTTATACAGACAATAAAGACTCAATATCGGAACGGCGACAAGAACGGTTCGATAACTTTCAGAATAAATTTGAAAACAAAGATGAAACCTTACATCGCAATATTAAAAATGATGTCGATTTGTTAGTTATAAATGGTACGAATGAATTACACAAATAATAAATTACTATAGAAGTATGATAGTCGTTCGTCAAAAGAAAAAGATGTTATAGTTCGAAAAATAAGCGATGGTAATTAAACCCTTGAATAATTTTTCATTATTAATCAATCGAGAAAGTGTTATCCATTAAGAAATCTTCTAATTTTAGTCGTTCTTGTGGAGTTAGAATTCCTATGTGTATTTGAATATCATTCGGAATTTTTGTTTCCGTCTTTTGAATACAGCCAATAATTGTATCTATGTCTTTGTCCCGATTCATAAAATGACGTCGATACACATTGATGTAAAACTTCCTATACCCATACATAGTCGCAAAATCATCATTTAAAAACCGTACTATATCATTGCTCAACGATTCTTTGCTTTCATTATGCAGCGGATATGCGAGACTATATATTTCACACATATTGTGATAGGTATTGTAAAATGAACGAATATCCGCACACAATAAAGGTGATTGTGGTTGATATGTATACGGAATGATACATTCCCGAATAATATCGTCTGGTAGTTTTTGTAATTGTGACCACAAAAAATAAGACATATTTAAGTGTTCAAGTGAATATCTATATGAATATACATCACCTTTATTTTTAAGTTTTTCTGTTAAAATACATATTGGTTTTCAATTTTATTCGTCGTAAATTTTTCAGGATTGGTTTATAAACCGAGTTCTGGAATATGATATACTCCATCTTCATATTCATACTTAGCAATAATTCGAGGGTTTTCTTTTTCATTCATAATATCTTCTGTATTAAATACATTTTTGTTTTTGTCTAAATAATATACGATACCCCCTATTTCTTCAGCAAATACCTCTGAAAATATAATATTGTCATCTATATTTGATTCATTAGAAACAACCCCATGAGGTGTTCCTTTTTCGTGAGTTCCACAATATATACAATTGTCTTTTTGTTTTCGAGTACATTGATCCCCATTTGCCTTCTTCGCATGACAACGATTCAAACGAGGAATACTATTTTTTACTCGTTTTCGTTTCGAAACATCTTCTATAGACAAAGTCAAACGATTATACTCATATAAATAAGTAATTAAAGATTCGATTTTTTCTGACTCTATAAATTTTAACTCGATCGCCTTTTTTTTCACATCATTTTTCAATCCGCTCACATAATCCGCAATGCGACGATTTAGTTTGCGTTCCATAATTCTTATTATCTATTATAAATATGTTATGTAAAAAATATAAAAAGCTTTATTTCAATTTTACATATTCAAAACAGTTATTGTGTTTTGAATATAAAGAACGTCATTTACATATTAATTAGGATTATTCTTTAAAATTTCTAAAAATGTTTTTTGATTTTTTCGATATCGTTACATACTTCTATACACGTTTTTACTAAATACTGCTTAATTAATAACATTGCGGTTGTATCGTCCGCAAATGCCATACGTATAACACTATATTCATCATGAGGATGGTATTTTTTAAATCCAACATAAGTCATTTCATTTTCCTGCGTTTTATCTAAATAAAACATTTGATACAAATAGTGCTCGAGTAAATATCCCATTGTATAATCTTCATGTTCTAATATTATGTCATAGCTATTTTCAATAGACGATATAGTAACACTTGTATATCCTATATCACGTGAATCGGAAGTACTATGAATAGGTACAATTTGTGACTGTATCCCTTTAATCAGATTTTCGAATTTATTTTTAAGTATTTCACATGCATAATTCACTAATTCTTGATTGGTGTAAACACCTACAGTTTTAACCACAAAATCAAATTCATTTGGTTCGCCGTTTTCATCCTTTTTAAAGCATCTTTGGGCATCCAAAAACTGAAAATTCTTACGTTCGAACTCAATCTCTTCATTTGACATATTTTCGTCTTTCATTTTTTGTAATTGAACTGCCCATACGTCCTCTTTATACTCCGAGTCAATCACATTTTGAAACGAACATTTACTTACTACATTAAACATACCATTTTCTTTTGCGGTGGATACTGAAAAGTCAGCAGTAAGTTGAATTTGCTCACCATCAACGTTCCCTATTGCTGGACGTAACCGAAGAAAGTCTATTGGATGGTTAGTAATTGTATCACGAGGAAAAATTTTATTCATTTCCGCATCTTCTAAAAACTGTCCGGTAGTTTTTTCTTGTATTTTAAAATCGTCTGTAGTTACCCATCTTATTTCATGTTTTGATTCATTTTTCACATTTACTACTAATCTATAACTTTTTATAAAACGCTCCACTATATTCCCTTTCACGTGAATTGGTATATTACTCAATCTTTGTTTCACAATTTCATTGTGAAAACGTGTTGTGTTCGCAGTTATCTTACATGTATTAATCTCACTTGTTTCTGTTCTTATAACAACAGTGGGAATATCAGATAATATAGTACGACGAATCGCATTGGCATAAGATACATGAACATCTTTTATTGTAAAATGTAACCCGTATTCATCTTCGTAGTTTTTTACTAAAGACATTGTTATTCGCTTTATATTGTGTATGGATATAAAAACAATAAATGCTTTTATATCTATTTTATTTTCAATTTTGAGTTTATACAATTGGTATACGGTTTTTAAACAAAATAAAAGAAATCATCAATAGAAACATAGAAACAAATGGAATGAGAACTAATATCCATGATACTATTGAATATCCGGATTTACATATTAGATTCAATATCCATGTCCAAAATGCCACATAAAGTATTTTTATGACAAATACTAAAAAACTATTTTCTACTGGACATTGATAATCTCCAACACAATAAGTTGTTCTTGAACTTACATTTTGTAACCCAATAATAATCAATGCTATTGTAGATATTACTAAATAGAAATACGCAGGAGTACATAATTTATCGACTAACCCTAAAAATGATTTCATATATATATAATTATTATATAATATAATTCATACCTACTTTATCTATTGGTTGACTTTCTAAATTACTATTTATTGTTGAAATACCAGATAATTTTGCCACAAATGGTATATCACGTGTTACAGTATCACCTAATATAGTCGCTCCACCTTTTATAAATTTGACTTTTTTAGATTTTCTTTTTCTATTTTTCACTTGTTTTGATTTTTTTGTATGACTCTTTTTTACGTGTTTTCTCTTTGAATTTGTCTTTCTTTTTCGTTTTCCGCCTAATAATAGATACCCTCTAGAAGGGGACGCTGCTTCTACAGTTGAACTACAACCACAAGACATGTATATATATATCATATATTTTTACTCCCAATAGCTATTCTACATCAACATGAGTCAACATCATTCTTCGACAACATACATCTTTTAGTTTTAGTCGGTCTAATACTTCTGCTTCAGGTGTTTGTTTATTTTCCATATCTTTCGTATAATATATCACCTTATTCACTTGCTTCCCTTCCGCACGTTTCATCTGACGAACATTTTCCAAATAATATCTGTACTTGTTCGCCAATACATTTCCACATGTAACACATTTAATTGGTATGATCATGGTTTATGCTATATGATATATATTTTTATATAATTGTTTTTATCTAATTATTTTTTCAATTTTATCTAAAGTATCTATAAATGAAATACTTTGGGATTTCGTTGATAACCGGTATTTCTATTGTTTTTTTATGTATACATTTAGTAAAAACTCGAGAAACATTTACAGATGAACCAGAAAGTATTAGTGAAGATACATCTGAGGATTCGTTAAAATATGATCCTAATTTTTATTCTAGTGATTACCATGCGTCAGAAGAAACAATACGTGAACAAAATAATCATAAATTAAATGTTTTTTATGTGAAAGGTAACGATAATAATTCAATCCCCGTTTATTTTGAAGGTACACAATCATTCCCTACATACAAACCACCAGATACTTATAAATATGGAACTTCAAATTACGTTCCTGTTTACGAAGACGCTATTAAATTGTCCAAAGCAAATATTGAGAGAAAATATATGATACATTCCGGAACTGCTAAATATAATGACCAATTAAATTTATATAAAAACGGGACTAAATGAGTACTGAATCATAAGTCCTTTTTTTATAGTTTCCAATTGACTCTCAAAATATACTTTTAATTCTTCTAAGTTACTAAATTCTTTTTCGCCAATTCTATAACAATGTGCTATTTCAAAGATATCACATTTATTTACAATAATATGTGTACATCCATTAATAAATATGGCTTTTTTCATTTCTTCCATATTCATCCAATTACATTGACGCTTCCTCCCAGTGGTAGAACCAAACTCTTTTCCTATTTTTCCGATCGTTTCTAATTCTTCACAATTTTCTGGTTGAAATGGTTTATTTCCAATATATGTATCATAAATCTTACAACAACCATATACATGACGAATTGTATTTGACGGTAATCCGCTATTACAAATAGAACCACTTACACATGAACTGGATGTACAATATGGATAATCTCCATGATCAATATCTAACATATATCCTTGCGCACCTTCGCATAATATATATTGGTCTTTTTCCTGTGAAATATTATAGAAAAAAAGGATAGGATCTATAATTTGTACTTTCATCGCATCCAATACTTCTTGATAATTGCGTATGCGTTTCCCTTTCCTCCATGCCTTATCCGCATAACATGGTCCTATACCACTCTGAGTTGTACCAATAGTATTTGTGGTTTTGTCTGTTTGAATATGACTGTTCTGAATCACATGTGCGTTTGACGAAATGTGTAAACATGTTCGAACATCCGGAAATCCGTTTTCTTCTAAATAATTCAATTCATATTCTAATTTGTCTAAATCTACTACACAATTTGATCCAATTATTGACGTTTTATTAAATAATACCCCACATGGTACTTGGTGTATGACGACTTCCATATTTACATCTTTTATAGTATGTCCAGCATTTGGGCCTCCATTATAACGAAGACATATGTCATATTCTCCTGTTTTTAGCAAATTATATACGACTTTACCTTTACCTTCGTCACCATGTTGTAATCCGACAACAACATCGGCAATAATCATAGTATAATATATTATCTCTATACAAACAAATTTGTAACTTCTTTCTCATTCCATAAGAATCGTGTCAAACATCCAATCCCAATACATAAATAAGTGCCCATAATTGTGTTTGAATTTCTGATGATGAATGCGATGATCGTGTTGTGTACCTATTCCCACAACTCGAAAATACATTTCCCATGGATGTTCAAATTCAGAATGGATTAATGTAAGCATATTCGCATATATAGTACCAAATACCATGTAGGACCATACATTTGTACGTATAATACGTGATGTTAACCATAATGGGATCAATATCATACATGTTGTGTCTATTATAGATCCATCAAAAGCATCATATATAGTAGGAGTGATATGTTTATGGTGATATATATGACTACGTTTATATAGCCAAGGAATCGCATGTTCTATTCGATGCATACCATATTGTAAAAAATCTTGTATCAATAATTGATACACCACATGATTCCATTTTATCCCACCATCATATAAGTAATATGTACTAGGCATCGTTCCTGAGAACCAATATATACTTAAATACCCTCCAAGCACTACAAATCCTTCTATTTGAGAGAAATGTGATAGAACTAATTTTAACTGGTTTTCATTTACCGGCTTTTCATTATACATATTATAATACACTAAAGTCGATATTTGCCCCACAAATACTGAGCTTAATCCAAAAAGTAATCCTAAATAGGATGAATATCCACTTCTAAATTGTGTAGAAAGAAAAAAAGGAAAAATGAGAGAATATGTCCAATAAGTAGGAGTCCATATAAAAAAATCTAACCATGAAAAATATTTTTGAGGTGGATATACGATTATTCCCATATTCGAGCTCTTTATAATATATAGTTATATGTTTTCATATAACTATCATTTAAAAACAATATAAACCTTTTCCAATGGTATAGTATAATAACAATATGTACTCACTGTTGTTTCTTTCTGTTCTTTCCGTTTGTGCGACCGCTTCCCACTGGGACAACTTTATGGCGTTTGTAAAGACCCATAATAAGTTGTATACTTCTCTTGAGACGCTCAATGAGCGTTTTGAAATTTACCGAGATAATATGGAATACGCTATTCAAATGAATTCCGAATCTCGCAATTATACTTTAGGAGAAACTTATTTCGCCGATATGACTTTGGAAGAATTCCAAAATTATTATGTGCGCACTCCTTTACAATCTCGATCTTGTAATTCTTATAGTCCTACTGGCAAAACGACACAGGATTCATGGGATTGGCGTGAACAGGACAAGGTCACCCCTGTCAAAGACCAAGGACAATGTGGTTCATGCTGGTCTTTTAGTGCCACTGGTGCCATGGAAGGTGCCTGGTCAATCGCAAAGGGAGATCTAGTTTCTCTATCTGAACAGCAATTGGTTGACTGTTCTTCTGGAACGAAATATGGAAATCATGGATGTAATGGTGGATTGATGGACGGTGCGTTTCAATATGCCATAGATAATGGTATGTGTACAGAATCTGCTTATCCTTATAAGGCAATAAACGGAAACTGTCATTCATGTGATGTTGTCGTTGAAATGTCAAGTTGTCAGGACGTTCCTCCTAAAAATCAAGTGGCCATGAAAGAAGTTGTTGGACTTATTGGTCCTATGTCGGTTGCGATTGAAGCCGATACACGTACTTTCCAGCTATATACAAGTGGTGTATTGACAAGTAGTGCTTGTGGCACCAACTTGGATCACGGAGTGTTAGTAGTTGGTTATGGAAAAGAAAACAATATCGAATATTGGTTGGTAAAGAATAGTTGGGGAACATCTTGGGGAGAAAAGGGATACGTAAAAATTGAACGTAGTGATTCTACCAAAGATGCCGGTATTTGTGGTATTGCTATGGAACCATCTTTTCCTATTGTCTAATAAAAATCATAATGACCTATATAAAAATAAAAAAATATTTCACGTGAAAACTGATAAAAAAAATAAAAAAGATAAATATTAATCATCCATGAAATGACGCTTCTATCAAATATGTTGTTACCTACAAAAACATATATGTTTTTCCAATGACACATGCGATATAATCTCATTTTCATGGGTAAAGGCAAGAATTGCGTTTTGCACATGACACACGAGTTATTTACAACACGCCATTCGTATAAACAAACTTCGTGAACATGATATTCACAATGACATATTGTTTTCTCAAGTTTGTCCTCACAATTTTCAAAACATATAATACATGAATTTATTTCATTCATGTATTACTTGTATATTTTGTTTTTCACTTTTTCCGAACAATTCGTTTCACAATCTTTTTCTTCGGAATTTCAGCTGTGTATTCAGACATTTCAGAAACAACTGGGGAATCCTGATGATGTATTTTTAGATGACATCCTTCACATAAAGCCATTAAATTTGCCGGATTGTTTTTATGGAAGGATTGATCAATATATCCATTCTCATCAGCATCTTTTTGTGGATGAATATGATGAATTTCTTCACTTAAATTTCCACATTTCTCACATTTTCCTTTCAGTTTTTTCGCATTATAGCGTGATTTTGATAATCGCAGAGACCCTTCATATTCCGGAAAATGCGTTCGTCTAATTTCATAAGCCTTTTCTAAAAACACTGGATCCATGTACAACGATTCACACACTTCCAATCCATAACTAGATGGCCCTGAACCTTTTTTTAAAATTCGATCATATTCCATTTTGCCCGTTTCCGCATTAAATCGTATTTCCAAATAAAAACATTGGATTTTCGGTAATTCTTGTAATTCTTGAAAATGAATGATCTCATGAAAATGTGTCGTAAACATAAACGAGCATTGGCTTTTATTTAATTGTATCAAACTAGACATCATAATGCTTAATGCGGATACTGTTTCAGTTCCAGAACATAATTCATCTCCCAATACCAAGCTATTTTCATCCGCATATTTCAGGATGACTCTCAATTCGGACATTTCTACCGCAAAAGTAGAAAGACCTTTGAAAAAATTGTCTTGGTTCAAAATTCGAGAGTACAATGAGTGATATGGCTTATATACAAATGATTTACATGGAACATACATTCCGGCTTGTGCCATAATAACCGATATTCCTAAAGCCCTCATATTACTCGTTTTTCCGGATGTATTTGCTCCAAACAATAACATACCGTTGATACTTATTTCGTCTGTGTCTGAGCCAATACACAAATCATTGGACACATAAATCTCATTCGTATTGAGATGTTCAATCAATATATGCCGTAATCCAGTCGCTTTTACAAAAGCCTTTTCTTGTGATTCATTATCGATTATAGGACAACAATAATTATATTTCTGGGCTATATAACACTTATTCAAAAGAACATCTATATTTGCTACAATACGACTACATTCCTCAATAATATCAATGTGTTCATTTTCGATTTCTCTCAATATATTCAAAAATAATTCTTGAGTGAGTTGATTTAATTGTCCTTGGAACTGTGACAATGAAGAACATATCTTATGACATAATGGGAAATGTATTTCTTTCTGTGTTTTGGTTGCGCATGAAGCAAATGTGATTTCTGACCATTTGAAATTTACATCATTTTCCAATATGACCTCATTCCCTTTTTGCGTTTTTATTTTTTGTGCTAATGTTTCGCAGCGTTTTATAGTCATTTGTAGACTATGATTATTTGTTTTATCAGTAACAACATGCTTTACATACTCTCCTAATTTCGAAGTTGGGCTCATTTGTCTCTCAAAAAACATCCAAATCGTTTTCAATTGTTTTTCCCGTTTTTCATAATCATTATACAATCCATCTAGTTCCGGATAATATCCTTTTTTCAATATGGGTTTATCAAAAGAAGTAATAGAATTGATCGAGCCACAATGTTCCATAAAAAACCGGTCTTGTAAGAATGCCAATAATATCCGAAGTCGCTTCAATAATGTTGACCAACACGAAACCTCCAAATAAGAGTGGAGCCAAGACAATTTCTCAAATCCGATCAACATTTGTTCAGTCAATAATAAACTACTATAAAGTTTTTGGAGTCCCGATGGATACATTTTATTGGCAGTCATTTGTCTAGATAGTTTGTGAATATCCTGGATTTGTCTCAATTGTTTCCTCGTTGTCTCAATAATCCCAGTTTTTCTATCTTCTTTATAAACTTCTCCCATTGCATTATAATGTTTGTTTAAAGCATCTATATCGAAAATAGGTTGTGTTAATATTTCACGAAACAAACGTTTGCCCATAATAGTCATACATTTATTTGTCCAAGAATGAACAGAAAGCAAATTTTGAGAGTCTGTATGGGAATTACCATTTATACGATCACTTTGACCAGAATCCTCTAATATATTTAGCTGTTGTAATGTATGGTTGGCAAGAATCATGGATGTCGATGTATTTTCCCATAGTGGCATTTGAATATGTTTACATAACTGAGGATTACGTTCTTCTAGAAAATTCATCAATACACAAAAGCTCTGTGTGGCAATTTCATATTGAGAGAACTCCGCACATTGTTTTATTGCTTCTGTACCGAAGTATTTGGACAATATGTGTTTGTAATAGGTCGAGTCTTTCGCATTCATAACAATAGGATCATTTACATCATGGCACAATATTGGTATAGTATCCTGGCAATTATGGTGAATATGAGAACGAATCATATTATGTAAATGACTATTACATATAAGAATCATTTCTCTCGGTTGATAAATCGAAATATATTTGTCTAATTCGTCAAAACTAGTACTATGTAACGTATCGTCTTGTAAAATATGTTCCATCAAATAGGTTTGACCCGTATAGTTGTTCAATAATGAAACCCCTATAATGTATTTGGATCGAAATTCATGAACCCATATACACATTATATGATTGCTCATTTGACTTTTATTGTTTGTCTCAAATGAGAGATGTGTACCAGGTGAATAAATCGCATTCAAACGTCTTAATTTCTTTTTCCCGTTAGTTTGCATACTATCTTCTTGAATATATTCAACGACTGTATATTGTTGCTCTACGAGACGTTGTACATAATGGTCTATTTTATAAAATGTAAATCCCGCCATATAAACAGTATAATGTTTATAATTTACTTTTTTGGTAGAAATCGCCATATTACATATTTTCGAAAATTCCAATATAGAACCACCTCTATAATCAGTTTCGTTTTGCTCGCTATACGCATACACCTCATAAAATGTACCGCATTGCATAAGAAGAAGAGTATTTGGCCCATATTTACGTTTATACTCTGCTGTTCTCTCAAAATATTCCGTAATCATATTCATGTCCTCATAATCTTCTTCGGCAATTTGATCATTTTCTTTTTTCGCTTTTGGCATGTCTATTTCTATTTCTATTATTTACTTAGTTTGATAAATGATAAAATGTTTATATTATTTTATTATTTATAAAAGTTAATTATAAAATATTCGGCTATTTTTTTATAACGGCCTTGATCTTTATAAAAAAAACATTATGACAAAAATAAATTTTATTCAAATAACTTTATTTTTTTAGAAAAACTGCAGAAAGAGAGAAATCTTCACTGGTATAATAAAAACCGGGTTTTTAATTCATAGAGATAGGAATATTTTGCGCTACAGTAGTGAAGTATTTGTAACCAGTATTCGGTTCTAAAATAAACTCAGTAATTTGTCCGTTCGTTTTATCCCATCCAGTTTTAATCTTATTTCCAGTACTATCTATCAAAATGCTTCCATCTATATATTTTGAAGCATTTGATTGAGAAATAATTATATCACCAAAATTTGGAGATGTAAAAACATCGTCTAAGTATTTAGTTCTATTGGAAGGATAAGATATAAAGTTCCATGTATTTGCGGTCAAACTTATTGTATTGGATGTATTTTTTGTTCCGGGTATATTCACAATATAAGTATTCGGTTCTGGTACATATACAATATACATTTTACCTACTTCGATTGGAAACGTTGGATCTGTCCAGCCAGTAAAAAAATCAAAGGTGGTTGTAGAAGTACTACCTTGTACAGACATAGAGTGAATAGGGTTTACAAATACATTCGAAATATCATTTACAAGTGGATCCACAAAAACACTTGTCCATGTATAACCGGGTGATAAGGTCAATGTACATTCGTTTGATTGTACAGAATTCGATACATTATTAAAAGTAACTGGTATTGGTTGTGCTGTATTCACTATAGTTGTAATATCACTTGTTGCGGTTGTATCTGTAGCACTATTTGTAACATCTGTTATTATTGTTGAATTGTCTTCCGAAGACCCGTCTAGCTCAATATCAACTTCGATAATAATAGAACCGTCTAATAATCTGACTGTAATGTTTTTGTATGGTATAGTATTTAAGTATTCAGAAATGTATTTATTTTTTACATTATTTATTATAGTCGTTTTGTCTGTATTCGTTAATTGACTCGCATTTACACCTGTCATATTGTATCGTATATTTACATTCGTTGTTATTGTTTCTGGTGCGGTGGTTGGTATATATTCCGGCATGGGTTCCGGTTCAGGTTCCGGTTCCGGTTCGGGTTCAGGTTCCGGTTCGGGTTCAAAAGCAGTAGCACTAAATCCCAGAAACGTATCTGCTTGTGTATAATCTACAGTATATCCTAAATCTTCCAACATGCCAATCGTGACACGACTTAATGGTGCGGGTAAATCAGAAAATCCTGTCATTAATTCATCCCCCAACGAATTGTGTTGAACACCATCAATAATACGATTTTCATTTTCTTCTGCGTGCCCACCTGCTGTACCAGGACCATTATCATCTTCTACTGGTATTCCTACTAATGAATTATTTTGCATATACAATCTATATTCACGAACCGCATTTGTTCCTGAATATGGACTATAATTTAATTCACCTGTATTAGAATTTTGATTAAGCAATGATGTAAATCCATAACGCTCCCATAATGTGCCGATTCCTAATACATGTCCAATTTCATGTAAAGTAACATAATATAACTCAGTAATACCATTCGGATCTTTATTTGCCAACATTCCAGCAATTCGTTGACTATTGAATGTAATGTTACCTCCTAAAACCGCAAGTGTATCTTGTGAATCATATTGACCTTGAACAGCACCATCATCTATATATCCATAGCTTTGTCCCGCACTCCCTAATATATTGGGGTCACTAATATATGTTATTTGTATATTAATATCCATTCCAACGATAAAAGTACTATTTGTCGAATGATTTACCTCTATATAATTGGAAGGAAAAGAAAGATTTCTGTCCAAAATAACAGTTTCCCAACGATCAATCGCCGCCTGAACAATACCACTTATATCATATCCGGATTCATTTGTCAACTGGACATTCAATAATTTATTTGCCATACCTATATAGGTACTATATAGAAAAACTTATCGAATTTGAACCTCATTATAAGAAAATCAAAATTGAATTTTAATTGGAACCAAAATTTATATATCAAAAATATATTTTAAAAGATATATTATTAAAAGTAAATCGAAACATACAATTATAATGGATTTCTCTTCAACACGTCCTCGTATTGTGACAATCGAAGGAAATATAGGTGCGGGTAAAACAACATTGATTAATACATTAAAAACCAAATATAAATCAAGAAATGATGTATTGTTTCTGGAAGAACCGGTTGATGTTTGGTCGACTGTCAAACAATATGGAAAAACAATGTTAGAACTATTTTACAAAGATCCTAAAAAGTATAGTTTTGCATTTCAAATTATGGCATATAATACCAGACTTAAAATGTTAGAAACCGCTATTTATAATGCGAATGGCATAAAACTAATCATAATGGAACGTTCATTAGACGCTGATAAAAATATTTTCGCCAAAATGTTATATGATGATGGAATGATGGAGGACTGTATGTATCAGATATATTTACAAATGAGTAATGAAGGAATGCGGAAGTATATGGCAGATGGTATATTGTGGCTAGATGTTGATCCAAATACCTGTAAAAAGCGGATTCAAAAACGAAATAGAGAAGGAGAAGAAAATATATCATTAGAATATTTACAAAAATGTGATTCATACCATAAAGAATGGTTAAGTGCGGATACAGGGTTTGTGTTTAGAATAGATGACACACCGGATTGGGATACATTAGAAACATATTTGTTACAAAATTAATTAGGCAATAAAGTCATACTATGAATTTCAATAAAAAAATTAGGGTCATGAACAAACCCATTTTTTTCTGAAGCACCAGGTTGTGTTCTCATTCGTTTCACTACTTCCAAGTCATGTTCTCCACCGATTATTGTTCCTACCATACCATCTGCTTCTGTTTTTGAGCCTTGTGTTCCAGGGCCGTGATTACGGGAATTGTCACGAGTGGAAATATAGATATGTCCAGCAGTACTTGGTCTTCCAGCATAGCCTATAGTATATTCTTTATGACTATAATCCGGGTGATATTCTTGAAAAGCAAATGGAAGTATATTTTCTCCCATTTCTAATTTTGCTTGTAAGACATGTGACGCATTGCGTTTAAAATTGCCTTTTTTGAAGTGCTTTAGTACATATTCAAAAAAATAGAATACAGAATAAGGAAGCAATTGTATTGGAGGTAATTCAAATGTAATTGTATCAAAAGGATCGGAATTATCATGATTCATACATTCGGGAAATTCTATACACATTTCAATATGATATGGTGGAGAACCATAAATATCTGGTATTATAGAACGTAACAAATCTTGTAATATATTAATCTCACATAATGCGTCAGGATCTGTTTCCATAATGACTCCATTTTCTTTCATATACCGTAATTTGTCGATTTGATTGTGAACGTCTTCCATATTTTTGGTTACAATAAATAACTTTCAATTAATTATTGTAAAAAATCTAAATATTTGAAGAATAAAATCATTTTCATGTATGATATTTATGGAAATAATAATTTATCTATTGTGGTTCTTACACAAAAGATTCTATGTATAATAATACCTAGTAAAAAGAATCCAATAATAAATACATATGTTGGAAACTGTGGAAAAAACATAGATAAAAAATAAGCCATTATAAATGTTACAATTACATCAATCACTGCTATATTCGCAATACGATAAGAATGAATACCGGTGTCTGGTTTTCCAAACAAATTCTGATACTGACATAGAGAAACCATTTGTATATTTTAGGGGTATAAATATTTATGAGTTTATAAAATATTTTCTAAAGTTGATAACTGTTCTGGTGTCAACGATTCCGGGAAATCTACTTCGAATGTTAAAAAGAGATTACCTTTTTCGCTATTTCGTACCATACCATATAAAGGGATTTCTTTCATATATCCCGTTTTTGTTATAGAATGTTGAGTCTTGGTATTAATACGGAGTTTTTTTCCATTTAAATGTAGAATATCTATAGTAAATCCACATAATGCGTCTTTCAAAGAAATGTGTTGTGTACCATACAAATGAAACCCCCTTCTCTCATATAATGAATGTTTTTCAATATCAACCATTAAATGTAAATCTCCAGTCATATCATGCTCATTCATGTTTCCTCTATCTGCCAATACAATAACTTCTTTATCTTCAACTCCTTCTGGAATTCGTAAAGGCATAGATATTTTTTCATTTTGTTTTACTTTATCTTTAAATACTTGTCTCTCAATTTCCAATAAAATATTACATCCATTATATGCTTGTTCTAAAGTGATTTTTATGCTTTTACGAATAGGATCTGGTTTCCGAGGAGGATTATGGACAGGTCTACCATTATGAAATACACGTATATTTGGCCCATGGCCATTCATTTGAGAGAAGAATGTTTGAAAAATATCTTCAGGATGACCACCATGATGAACTCGAATGCCACCTGGGAATCCACCCGGAAATCCACCAGGGAATCCACCCGGGAATCCACCACTTCCTCCCATTTTTTGTTCCATATCATATTGCTGTCTTTTTGAATTATCGCCTAATGTTTGGTATGCTGTATTTATATCCTTGAAACGTTCATGTGCTTCTTTATTTGGATTTTTATCTGGGTGTGTTTCCAATGATAGTTTACGAAATGCTTTCTTTAAATCTTGACTAGAAGCATCAGAGGATACTCCTAAAATATCGTAATATGATTTTGTCGTCATAGATAGAAAAAAATGATTTATTTATATTGATATATACACATAACAATATAGTTATATAAATGAATGAATCATTTCTCAGTAAATATAAACCCTGTACAATTCAAGATTTCAACTTTGATATCATAATTGAAAATGCTTTTAACACATTTATACAAATGAATGACCTGAATTTATTACTATATGGTACATCAAATTGCGGTAAGACTATGTTATTAGAATGTCTTATTCGAACGTATTACGGACTTAATAAACACGAATCTTTCCCAGAAGATAACATGATTTATATCAATAACCTAAAGGAGCAAGGTATTCAGTATTATAGAAACGAAATGAAAACATTTTGTCAAACCAGAAGTAGTATTGCTGGTAAAAAAAAAATGATAGTAATAGATGATGTAGATAATATAAATGAACAAAGTCAGCAAGTATTTCGCAGTTACATAGATCACTATAAGCACAATGTCCATTTTATAATGGTATGTACAAATATGCAGAAAGTGATTGAGAGTATTCAATCACGATTACATATAATTCAATTGATGCCTCTTTCTATAAAAAAGATACATAAATCAATGAAAATGATCATAGAAAATGAGGATCTGGAGATAGATGAGGATATTCAACAATACTTGTTATCTATAAGTAATAATTCTATTCGAACTATGATCAATCATTTAGAGAAACTATATATATTAGACATGCCAATAACGCTTGATTTATGTAAGAGTATATGTTCAAATATATCCATACAACATTTTGAAGAATACATTGACGCCTTTATCGAAAAAGATTTAATAAAAGGAGTCAAAGTCTTGAATAACATATTTAAATGCGGATACTCAGTGATAGACATATTAGACTATTTTTTTTTCTTCGTAAAAACTACCGATAAAATAAATGAAAATACCAAATACGAAATGATTCCATACATATGTAAATATATCACTATATTTCACAATTTACACGAAGACATTATTGAGTTAGCTTTATTTACGAATAGTTTATTTCAAGACATATCAATAATGCCAAATTAAAAATGAAATTTATATAGAAAAAAAACTTATTAAACTATAATGGAAAAAAATATATTGTTCAAAACGAAAGTTCCCTTAGAATATTTATTACAATATTTAGATGATATTTGTAAAAACAAAGGAGACTATTATATGATAGACAAGATAGTGTATAAAATAATGGTGGAATCTAAACAATATGAAACATTTATAGAAACAATATTACCTTACTATTATGATTCAAAAAAATATTTTGTAACTCGTGAATTAACATACACTTCATTTGGTAACATTATACGACAAATTTGTCATTCACATGGACATCCATTTATGACTGATAAAAAATACAATCATTCTGAATATACGATTCGATATATAATAGATAAAAATGTAAACCCTTGAAGATTAAAAATGGGACATTTTCAATCTTTAATGGTGAGATACCAGTAACAGTTTGAAATAGGACACCCAATATGGCGTCGAATTTCAAATTTTCTGGTATAAAATAAATACCCCGTATCTTATACTTTAGGAATTTTTGATATGTCTACTATATATAAAAATGATTGGAAAACAACCAATGACATATATAATATTCGGATTTTGTGTACTAATGGTTGCAAGTTTTGTCGGAAATAAAATCAAACAAAAATTTCAGAATAAGGAACAAGATGATGACTACGAATTAATCAAGAAATATTTGCTAAATGACTCTACATTATATGGGAACAATCGACCTAAAATATGGATTCATTCTGAGTATGAAATAAATGCTCGAAAATGGAAAAACTTCATGTCTCGAAATACGACAGATTTGAATCAACCATACTTATATTTAACTATACAAAGTATCATTAATCATTGTGGAGACGATTTCCATATTTGTTTGATAGACGATGACTCATTTGAAAAGCTTATTCCATCGTGGACGATTAATTTAGCAGATACTCCAGAACCGATGCGAAGTAAGTATCGTGACATTGCTATGTTACAATTATTGTATATATATGGAGGATTTCGAGTACCAAATTCGTTTTTATGTAATAAGAACATAATTGAACTATATAAGCAAGGTGTTCATGACAACAAGGTGTTTATTGCGGAAAAGCGTTCAAATTATCCAAATACAAAAACATTTGTTCCGGATATTCAATTTATAGGATCTCAAAAAGAAAATGCTAAAATTCAGGAACTTATTCAAACGTTAAGTAGTATAGTAGGAACACACTTTCAAAATGACGGAACATTTTTAGGAACAGTTGAAAAGTGGTGTCAAAAACAGAATGAAAACCAAGAAATGAATTTGTTGGATGGAAAAATAATCGGGATCAAAACATCTATAGGAAAACCAGTCTTATTAGACCATCTAATGAATGTTGACTATATAGACTACGATAATAGTTTACTATATGGAATTTATATCCCTAGAAAAGAATTATTACGTAGACCTAAATATCAATATTTTGCAATATTACCAGTAGAAGATGTGTTAGAAACCGATAGTATTTTGTCTAAATACTTCAAAATATCCATGGTAGATGGTGTTGACCAATTTTATAAAAAAAGAAGTAAGCATGAAAGTGTTGTTTCTCTCTAAGATATTATTTACTATTTTATATAAATAAAAATAGTAAAACATTTATTCATTAATACTTCCACGTGAAGCGAAAAGTGATTTCACTTCATCTGTCAAACATAATCCACCAAGCGAGTTAGATAAACCATTTGCTGATCCTGTACAGTTTGGATTACCTTTTAGTTTTGATACAGGGTCATACATAGGAGGTGCGTCGATCGCAGACGCTTTCAATCCATCCGCTTCAAAAACTCCTAAAACACCTTTTGTTTCTTCTAAAATAGGAGATTCTTGTCCATCTACATTTGAAGCTCCATGTGTGGGTTCAGTGAATTGTGTCTCAAAGTTTTCAAAATTATACATATTCAATGTTTTCGCATTTTGGTAATTTGTATATACGGCGGAATTTCCATATATCGACAAGAATATTACAACCACAAATAGAAAAAATACAATGTAATATTCTATCGGTAATTTTAATATACGATTTAAGTACTTATTCATCTTATACATTTACTAAAGACTTTATTTATAGATACGTTTTAATCATTTTTTTTCTGATTTAATTCTTTTTCATCCTCCTCCTCTTCATCATCCTCCTCTTCATCATCCTCATCTTCATCCTCATCCTCATCCTCATCTTCATCCTCATCCTCATCCTCATCTTCATCTTCCTCTTCTTCATCTTTATTATCGTTGTTATCTTGAAAAAGTTCTTTCATGTCTTCTTCCATCAAATAATCATACTCGGCATCAATACCATCTTCAGATGGGAGTAAAAACAATTCATCAATCGCCTTAATAAACCTCATAAAAGCACTATCTGGTTTACTTAATGCTACATTTTCATTTATAGAGTATCCCGCAATATTTTTGTACAATATTTCCCGAATATAATGTTTCATTTGTTCTTTCATTTTTGCGATTTTATCTCTAAAAATAAACAAAAAAGCGAATATAAGAATTAGACCAAAATAAGGAATCCATGACATCACTGATAAATTATCGAATAAATACATATTTTTAATAATATAAATGCTATATCTATATTATTTTCCTAAAAAGAACATATATAAATTAATTCATTATAATTATATATAATGAATCAACAAGAAAGGTTGGATTTAAAAAAACTGATGAAGCATAATGATTATGAAGACAATACTGAGGGAATACGGAAATTGAAACATAGTGATTTAATAATGACTGATATCATGAAGTTGGAAGATTTAAAAAAAGAACTTAAGATTGTAAAATCAGAGGATTTCGAAAAATTTAATTTCATATGTAAAGAAAAATGCTCGTTTTTATATAATTCTTATACAGACATATACAATCGTTGTATAAAAGATGAATTAGATTTAGGATTGATGACACAAGCTTTGGTGACTCTCAAAAAAATAGAAAATAATGAAATAGATCAACAAGAAGGATCTGTTATTATGGGTAAAGTATTACATCGTGTATTTGTAGAAAGCGCATTAAAACGTCAAGAACATTTAGAGTCTGAAAACAAAGTAGAAAATGTACCTAAAAATGAAGGAAAATCTATGTCATGGAAGGAGTATAAAATGAGTGTTCAGAAATAAAAACGATAAAATAATATAATATTGTAAGATATAGATAAAAGCTGGTATTAATTATATGGATGATAGGCTCATTACAAAAGAACACATAAAAATTCAAAAAGGAAAAAACTTCCTCCCATCAGAATGGTTTCATTCTTCCAACTTTTCAAAAATCCAGCCTTCAAAAAAAGTAGTTGTATTTGATTTAGACGAAACTTTAGGATCATTTGCGGATTTATATATACTATGGTGTGGTATTAGACAAACATGGTATGATTGTGATAATTTTTATGAATTATTAGAATTGTACCCAGAATTTTTGCGATATGGCATTCTAACAATTTTAGAATATTTGTACCACTGTAAAATGAAAAAAACATGTGAAAAAATTTTTGTTTATACCAACAATCAATGTTCAGTAACCTGGGTAAAAATGATTTGTAATGCCATTGAAAAACGAATAAGAAATATGTATCCCGAATCAAATACATGTTTGTTTGACCAATATATATGTGCCTTCAAAATCAATAATAAACCTATCGAACCATGTAGAACCAGTCATAAGAAACGATTAGACGATTTTTTCAGATGTACTATGATATCTCATAAAGCAGATATTTGTTTTATAGATGATGTAGAATATCCCTATATGAAAGGAAGTATGGTATACTATATTTGTCCGAGAGCATATATTCATACACTAAATACAAAAACTATAGTGAAACGTATCTTATCCGCTAAATGGATACCTTCGAAGTATTCTCTGTTACATACAGAAGACTACTGGCGTAATTGGTTTATTATTAATAAACGAAGAATGGTTCGCCGTGGAAATCCAGATATTACTATTGATCTTCAAATATCCAAAAAAATGATATATCATTTAAGCGAATTTCTTCATTACGATAAGAGAAATAAACAACCAGACTCCCCTATAAAAATGAAAAACCATAAATTAAAAGGATCTCATAAAAAAGGTCAAAAAAAGAAAAATAAAAGTATTCGACAAAAAAATCATATATTGGTTTCTGTAGATTGATTTGCCATCAATAATAACATTTCTTCTTCTTTCATTTTTTGAAATGTCTTACATTCATCTAATTGATACTGCATCATTTTATAACCATTTTTACAAACTATATATGTGCCGTTTTTTAGGAATTTAATTTGAACAACAATACCACCATTTGTCAATGAAAAAACGCCTAAAGGTTTCTCTCGAATCCATCGAATATGAGTTCCTAATCGTATATCTTGTAAATCGTTCACATATCGATAACTTTTCAATGATTGTAACCATTTTTCTTTTTCTGGATATTGAGACAAAACTTCTACTTTTTCTAAATGGATGCTTTCAGTAGTTTTATCATTTAAATAATGATATTGATCAATATTATGCTCAATATTATTGAGCCAATCATTTACCCAATTTTCATCAATTTGAACATCAGAATCTTGTTGTACTTTTTGTATAATATTTTCTAGTTCTGACATTTAAGAATATCAGGTAAAATATTCCTAAATAAATTTAAAAAAGGATTTATAGATTTTCAATGTTTTTAATATCTCTATTATCCTTTTCAATACTTTTTTTTCCGTATAATTTATTTTCAACTCTATATTTTTTATAATCTAAAATTATAGATAAATTACAAAATTTAATGCCTTGAAAATAAAAATAATTATCAGGATTATAGATTATATCTTCAAAATGTTTTGAATAATGTTTATCAATTGTATATTTATTATCATTATCGAAAGGTGTATTTTTGAAAATGTCTACATATTTCTTATCAATAAATAAATCCATATCACCACAGTCTCGTATTCCATAAACAGATAATACAGATGAACTTGTAATACATATTTTTTTCGTATCTATATCATTTTCTTTACAAAACTTTTTTAATATTTCAAATAATTTATTGAAATTTGGAAAATCGATATACAATGATGGTGTTTTATCAATAAAAGATAAAGTGTTATAATTTAATAAATCCAATAGAGAATTACACTCTTCCTGAGTATCCGGTATATGAATACTATTTTTACCTATCTTATAGTATTCTCTTACTTGTTTTTTTAAATGTATTAATGTTTTTAACTTTTGTTTTTCAATGAAATAAAGTTTTAAATTTTCCCCATTGCTGAAACAATTTATTGCCTTATCTTTATATCCACCACTTTTACACCACTTTTCGTTGTAATATAATAAATTTATAAAATTATTCTTAAAATTATTCTTAAAATTATCCATTGGAATATCAATATCATAAATAAGATGATTTTCTATTTCATTTAACAAATTTTTAGGTAAGTTTTCATGATTTGGAAATAATATTATACAATGAAAGTCTTTATGATAATTTTTTAAAAAAATATGTATAGTATAATCGCAATATTTCAGTTCATACTTCTTTTTTTTAAAAAAATAAATATTAGTAGGATAATAAGGCTCATGTGGTTGTGTTGGATAATTTTTTATTTCCAAATTTTTATTTAGATTATAATAACTTAGAATTGAAATTCTATGAAATCCATTTATCACCCAATATTCATCATTATATTTACAAACAGGAACATTTACCGTATTTGTTTGTTTATCTTTTATTTCGTTTATAAGATTATTAAATCTTTCAAGATGTTGTTTTTCACCATAACATTTACACAATTTTTCTTTTAAACCATTAAAAGCACGTTTATGCTCTATATGTAAATCTATAAAAAATTGAGTATCGTATTTATTTTCATAGAAATCAACATACTCTATTCCAATAACAATATCTATTCTATTTTTTGTAATAAGTTTAATATTATCACTCATTATATTATATCATTTTATTAATTAATGTGTTTATCAAGCGCAATAACAAAATTATTCCATTTAATGTTCAAATTGTGTAAAAAATGATTTATTCTCTCATTTTTTCCTAAATGTTTTCTTTTTGTATTTTTTTCTTCTAAATAATCCTTCTCCAGAATTTTCAAAAGTCAAATCAATAATTTCTAAAGGAGATCGTTGGATGATCATGGATTGTCGTTGTTCACCAGAAATTGCTAAATTAATTTTAAATTCACCTACCGTCCATCTATTGATGTTTGCGTCTTCTTTTATACGTTGTTTTAGTGTAGTGAATTCCTTCACTGGTACCATAAACACTATTGTATGTATTGAGCGGTTTTTAAGAAATAGATCGTATAATTTTTCTACTAGCTTAAACGTACCAATAAACATGCTAATAATATCAAACGATTTGTATGATGTATTTGGTGTATGTTCAAAATCTTCTAATCTAAATTCGACTTTTTGTTTATTTGTTCTATACACATCATATGCGTCTGTTGGAATTGTATCCAGAATCTGTTGCGTAATATCAGTACCTACTACTTTAGATGCTCCTGAATACAAGAAATGGTTTACTAAATATCCTTGGCCACATCCGATTTCTAAAATGGTTGCCCCATCAATTTTATCATATCCAATATGATTCATAACATTTCATATATATTTTGGTCGCATTGCGTGAGTAATACCGATTGGATGTATATGACGAGTATAACTGTCATAACGTCTTTATTCTTCACGATAATTTTTCATCCTCTCAAATTACTTTATTATGTAATACATAAAATAGAAAAATAAAAAGAATAAAGATGTATTAATTCATATATTCTTTATATTTTGTATGTGATTTATGTAGGGAATATAATCATCAAATTTATTCCAATAATACATGATAACAGGTATAGTAATTACATTAATCAACAATAAAAAGGCAGCACCAAAAATGAGATTTGCGTCATAAAAGTCGAATTTATAAGAAGATCGGAAAGGGTTATATCGGAACATTAAAAACAAACATAATCCGATTTGTACTATAAATGTCCATAAATATATATACTGAGGTAAAGAAGCTAAAATACCAAAAAATGCCAAACCGTATACTAGATAAATAATGGCGAATGATAAAAAATAAATTTTATGAGAGAACTTCATTTCATTTTCCATGAAAAGAGAACAATATATATTTTATGTATATTATTTTTTACTATAAAAACGACTTATAAAGGAAAGAAGACAAATAGATAAGATGAGTATTATCGCAAATAAGTATAGATTAATGGATTACATGGGAGAAGGTCAATTTGGTTCAGTATGTGAAGCAGTGTGTATAAAAACACAAAAGAAGTATGCTGTGAAAATGGAAAAAGGAATAATACCGTTTTCTTCTATAAAACATGAAGCAACTATGTTACATTATCTAAACAGTCAAAAATGTGTAAATATTCCATACATATATTATTTTGGAATGTGTATGTCACATTTATGTTTAGTTTTAACTCATTACGAATGTTCTTTAGACAATATGAGAGAAAATCTAAGTACATTGGATATTATAGAATGGTGGAATTCTTCCCTAAATGCTCTAGAAAAAATTCATTATACAGGTATTGTACATAGAGATATTAAACCACAACATTTTATGAAAAATGACAAACAAGAATGGCACTTGATTGATTATGGATTATCTACAACATATTTAATCGATCAAAAACACATATCTGAAAAACACAAAGAAAGCATAGTAGGTAGTCCAAACTATGTTAGTTTATATGTACATGAAGGTAAAGATCCTGTAAGAAGAGATGATCTTATTTCTCTCATTTATATTTTATGGGAGCTATTATATGGAACGTTTATTTTTGAACAATACGAGGCTAAACGAGATTCGTCTGAATTACATATTGCCCATATAGATCATCCATACAATATGTGGTTATATAATCAGAAACAATGGGAACGTTTATATGGGATTTTGAATTATAAAAATGACCACGATAATATGACTGAATTACTAATTTCAGTATTAACCCATGTAGAACGTTTGCAATTTTCTGATAAACCTAATTATTCGTCTTATTATATACCTTACAATCCATAATCTTTTGGGTTATGAAAATTCGTTATTTTTGATGATCGAAACCAATAATCATAAAATCTTTCCCAAAATTTCTTTTTACGAGGCAATGCGGTTATTACTGGAGCACGATATTTTGTGCTACTTGGTTTATTTGTTTTCTTTGGTGTATTGCGTATGTTAGTAAAATCATGTACATCTATATTACCAAGGCTAAAACGGTTGTTCATATATACTGTACAAATATAATGTTATATTACTATTGAATTATTGGAGATGAGTTTCCAACCTGTATCTTTTGTTCTTGATATGCTTGTTGAATATACTTTGCGTTCAGGGTATTTTCATTTATCAATACATTGCGTATAAAAAACGAAGTACTGTTATTGGATACACCTAATTCAATAAAAGCGTTTTCTGGGTTTTGAATGTCAAATAATTTCCAATTATAAAACGATTTATATTTACCATCTATGTACAATTTATAACCATTTCTATTGAATACAAGGGTAACAAATGTCGTTTTTTTGGGGGGTATTGTATTGTCGCTTTGTTCAGATATTCGTTCTTTTCCATCATTTATATTCTTTTTTGTTTTTCCACGTATAGATAAATATGGGGTATCATCATGGTGAGCTAAAAATATACCAGGAGAACGATCTGTATGGAATCCACTTCCAGAGTCAACAATACGAAATATGGGCTGATCATCCAAATTGTTTTCATGAACATAAATAAAAAAAGATAATGTAAAATTTGTATTTTTACTATTATTGAGAGATGAGTGTCCTTTCCAATTTAAATCATTCCACTTCATTGTGATAGGAACACCTTTATTTACAGTATGATGATTCCACCATTTTTTTTTATTATAAGAAATAATCGAATTTAATTTCAAGTTTTCATTAATTAATAAATTATCAGATATATTCAATGGTTTATTTTGAAATGACTCTTTCGTAGAGAGATCATTCAAAAAATAAAAAAATATAAATAAAAAGAATGCGAACAATAAAGTTAGAATTAAATGTTTTCGTGTGTCAGCCAAATCAATAATCATATGAAATAATAATACTATATAATAATATATTATTTCATTTTTCTAGATCATGATTTAATTCCATATTTATAAATGGATTGAATAATATTCTTGTCTAAAGCTTTTCCGTATATTTCAAATTCTCCTATTTTGGGTCCCCAAAATGCGTCCCAATCTACAGCTGGTCCTCCAACAATTTTTGTATTTCTCTCAATATTTTTAGGATATTTACGGTTTCGTTTTCCTAATTCAATCCCATTATGGTACATTGTCCAAGATGCTTTTTCAAGAGGAGTATCTTGTGTTTCTTCTTGTTCTGGTTTCAAAACCCAGGCAATATGATGCCATTTATTGTCCAATAGTTGTGTTCCCAAATCGGAAGTGTATTGACCATCCGCAACTAGATATAAATTATCTTTCGATTTGTCTCCCCCGATCGCAATACATATTTCATCTTCTATATTCCTCCATTTTCTATTACCAAAATTTAATATTCTACAAAAATTACGAGTTATATTTCGTAAACTAGGGTCTATTTTAATCCACATTACAAAAGTTGTGCCATTTTTAGAGAATAGTGTATTTGTTTCTTGAGACTTATCCGTTTTTATTTCTAAATGTTCATTTTTGCTTTTATCTAAATCTACATAACGAATTAATCGTTTTGATCCATCTGCTAATGTGATTGTATCCATTTTGAATTCTGGTCTAGTAGAGTCGCTACAACGACCCATACGTACATGAGCTGTAAAATTTACACATTCCGTTGGACCTGACGAAGGGCACATGTATCGTGAAGACAGATCTACACATTTATCACCGTCCCATTTCTTGTCATCCGAGTTAATACATTTAATTTTCTTAGATACAATGGACCAGTCAAATTTGGTTTTAGGGTCATAATCGTATTCAAGTCGGGTAAATTTTTGTCGCCATGGTCGAATAATTTCAATATATAATTTACGTTTTCGATCAATATTGAATTCCGATAAATTTGAAACACGATTTGATTGTGTTTCTAGTACACTTCTAACTTCTTTTGTAAAATCTACACGTCTATTTTTATCTTTACCGAAATACATGTAAGCTGCGTGAATTTTATAAGTATCATGATGAGGATTTTTTTGATAACTGGCACGTTCTTTTGCGCCATTACTATAATTACATTTTGTATTTGTCTCAGATCTCAATATAGTATCAGAAGTGCCTACCTTATATTCATTTATAATGACTGGTGATGAATTGAAACCTTCTTTTCGATTATTATTGTGAAACCATGAAGTAAAGACATTAAAATTATCATATACATAAGATAATCCAATATTGGGCATTCCAATAAAACTCTCAATATTGCTATCTCGATCTTCTAAATAATCAAATAATCCTTTATGCTTGATTTTCTCATATAAAAGTTTTATGTTGTCAGAAGATATAGTTTGATTGTATATTTTGAAGTCCTTCATAATAATACTTTGAACGTTTGATCCTAATATCAATAATGTATTATTATCTGTCGGCAATATTGGATTCTTACCAAAATTATTTTTCCATTTACCATTTATGTATAAATCTACTTTACTATTTGTCACGGTAATTGTAATAAATGACGAGGTATGATTATAGCCGTCTTCATTTCCACCTGTCATATCAGAATTATGGGTGTATGGTGTTTCATCGTATTCTTTTCCATCATCGGTATTAACTTGAATATTAAAAACAGGGCGTTGGCGTTTAGCAGAAATATTTATATTATTTTTATTACCAGTTTTAATTTTGAAAATATTTGCTCCTTTCATTCTTTTTGAATCTTGCTTTTCTCTAAAGAATATCCAAAATGAGAAAGCCATATTTTGAACATCCTCTATTTTCAAATCATTCCATGTATGAATTTTTCCCTTTTGACGTAGTCTTTTCATGGATACCCATTTATTTTGTGTGACTATGTCTCTCCAAGAAGGTTTTACGGCATCTGGAATTTTCGCAATAATATTTTTATAGTCTTTTAAAGCGCTAAACCCTTCTTCTGGAACTTTTTGAAATTTACAATAACAATCTCCATTTACAAATTCAGAGCTACATTGGTTTTCCCAATTATCACCACTATCAACACATGCTTCTTGATTTTTACAAATATCACTACATTGTCCAGCTCCTGAAAAAGAAGTAGTATCTAAAATATCCTTCAGAGTTGAATAACTGGGGGTTTTATCTTCTGTATTGATATATATAGGAACCCCATTTCCCCAGCCATAAGGATAAGTATTGAAATATTCAACTATAGATTTTTGAAAGTGATAATATATAAAGAATACAAAAAATACTATAATAAAAAATATCACTAAAAATGTTCTATTTCTGGAAAATACATCCATGTCTTTAATGCTATAATAATATATAAAGAGAATATGTTTTTAAGAAAACAATATAAATAAAATTATTGTAGTATAGTATACTATATAATGACAACTGCTTCCACCCCTGAAACAAACCGCTGTATTGGTCAAGTAAAATGGTTTAACAACAAGGCCGGATATGGGTTTATCACAACAAATGATGAAGACAAAAAGGATATTTTTACACACTATTCAAATATACAAGTAGATGATACTCAATATAAATATTTGATTCAAGGTGAATATGTTGAATTTAATATGTCAGATTCTACCAATGAAAATCATCAATTTCAAGCAACAAATGTAACTGGAATCCAGAAGGGTAAGTTGATGTGTGAAACTAGATTAACAAATAAAGTAGCACGTCCTCAATCAACCCAATCTCGTCCGAGACAAAGGAGAAAGAGAGGGGGGAAAGAGGATATTCTAGAGACAGAGGACACTGATGGATTTACAAAAGTTGAAAAAAGGTAGAATTAGATATTAATTATAAAAACAATATAAACATCATCTTAATATATTAGACATAATGACAGAAGAAATAAGAAAAACGTCTGAACCTATTCACACGAAGGTTTTGAGAATAATAGAAGAAATGGAAACGGAATTATTGAAAGTGAAATCAGTATATGATACATTGAAAATAAAACATAAACAATTAAAAAAATCTTTTCAAAAAATGGAAACAAAAATGAATAAAAAGCAAAAAAAGAGCAATGGAACACGAAAGCCTTGTGGATTTGCGAAACCATCTACTATTTCGAAAGAAATGTGTGAATTTCTAGGAATAACAGAAGGAAGTCTAGCATCAAGAACGCAAGTTACAAAAAAATTAATTGAGTATATTAAGGAGAAGCAGTTACAAGGAGAGAAAAATAAAAGGATAATTTGTCCAGACGAGACACTATATAAGATTTTTGGAGAAAGTGCGAAAAAAGATGAAATTACATATTTCACTATGCAAAAGTATGTGAATCATCATTTCATAAAGGAGGAAAAAAAGTAAAACAACTAATAATGTATTGTAATCATTTATCATAAAATGACTACAATTTAGTGAATATTTATAATAGTATAAATTTATACAGATACTTCTTCGGTTTCACCAGTGTTTGCGACAATATTCAATATTTCTTCTGGATATTCCATGTCTGTTAAAATATGAATGGCTCCTTCAATCCGAGAAATCCCTTTTTCAATCTTATAAGTAAATACTTGTTTTCCTTTATCATCATTTACCACCATTTTATAGTTTTGTATAGAACGAGATTCTGAGTCATTATCTTCATTTTCCCATTTATCGCAAATATCTACATAATGTGTTGTTAAAAACAAATCAACATGGCTATAATGTCTCAAATATTGTAAAAATGCGTAAGCAGATTTGGTTGCTTCTTGTGGATTAGTACCAGAAAACAATTCGTCGAAAATACAAAAATGTTTCCCATCTGTTTCTTTCTCAATAGTATTCAATATTGTCTTACATCTTCGTGATTCGGCTTGAAATAAGCTATCTCTTCCTGAAGTATCCGGGATATTTAAATAAGAATGAATATATTTGTATGGTATCATATTGCAAGAATCATAGAACCCCATACCAATTTGTTGGGACAATATTACATTTATAGCGGTAGTTTTCAAATACGTGGTTTTTCCAGAGGCATTCGGACCCGTAATCACCCCATATGTATCCAATACTACATCATTTTTTATACAAACGGTTTCATCTTTATGAGTAGGATAAAATTGTTGTATTATTTTACATTCTGGGAATGTGGTCTGTGTACTTTCTCCAGAAATATCCATGTCTAGAACAATTGGCATATCATCCTCTGTTACATATGATGCCTTGTTCAATGTTCCTTTTTTGTATTGTTTATGTAGTCCATTCATACATTCTAAATAACCTTCAAATCCCAAACAAAACGAAAGCGTTTTTTCAAATTCATCACTTGTATGTAGTAGATAGTAACATTTCAACATATATCCGATTTCAGTAGTTTTTGTTACAGAACAGGTAAATGGTACTACTGGATACAACATATCGTCTAAGGAATTCAATATTTGTAAATGCTTTTCTAATTCTCTTCGGAATGGTGTATATGATTCCATTTCTTCTGTAATATTCATAAATCGTTCAATCCGCTTTGAGCTATGTTTTTGAAATTCTTTCCATGTACATAGTTCATTATTAATACATTGAACATTACTATAAAAACGTAGACACTGTACAGTATTTTGATACATTTGAAATCCATATAAGCCTAGCATAATCAATAAATAGATGAGTTTTTGATATGAAAATGATTCGAATACAGTAAGAGCTTGTCCAATAAAATGATGCCGAGCGATTTCTTTCAAAACTTGAAAATATACGCCTAAAGTAATTGGGATTCCTTGAATTTTTAATATGACAAAAGGGAAAAGCATGAATAAGAACGGCAATATGAAACTCATTACAGGTGACATCATATTTGCTATGGTAAGGGATTGTAAAACGACAGAATTTGTATTATATTCTTTCAGTATGTCCCATTCTAAATATCCGTATGTTTCTACAAATTTCGAATCGTGCTTAATTTTCCGCCAGTTTTCATTCAATGTATCGCATGGTACTTGGTATGTTTCAGATGATTGACAAATTTTATTCATATTTTCGACAATATGTTGTGTGTCTTGTAAAAATGAAACATTTCCGGTAAAAGTATTCTTAAACATTGGCATCACTTGACGTGCGAAAGATGATTCTGGTACAAATGTGTGTTCATATACAGATAGTTGTTCTGTATCAAGTGAATCTGTTAATTCCAAATCCGATGAAACTATACAAGACAATGAGTGTCTATCTGATTCTTCTAAATATTCTATAGGAAGTTGAAAAGCACTTCTAATAAAACAATAGTGGATAGGGTCTTCTGAATTTGAAATGGTTCCTTTTTTTTCGGTAGTTTGAAGTACATCTGACGTATTCATGTTCAATATAGAATTTAGGAAGTCGGTCATTTATATGTTATTAGGATATGGTTAATAACATATAAACGTATTCTATTAAATGCCAAAATGAAGTAATTCACTAAAATTTTCAGGCAAAGGATCTATATTAATATTATAATAATTTTCTATTCTTCTTATATCAGGTATATCTCGTCTTGTAATAAGATTTATAGCAGTACCTTTTCTGCCCCAGCGCCCTCCTCGTCCAATACGATGTAAATAGGTATGGAAATTTCTTGTAAGATCATAATTAATTACCAGACTAACTTGTTGAATATCAATACCTCTGGCAGTAATATCTGAACTTACAAGAATACGTGTATCCCCCTCACAGAATTGTTTAAATACATTCCTACGTTCCACTTTATCCATATTGCTATGAATGTGACAAACAGAAAAGTCATTATTTGACATAATTTCGTATAATTCATTTACACGACCAACACTGTTACAATATATTATTGTTTTTGAAATTTTGAATAAGGAAAACATTTTTTTTAATGTTTGAAACTTCATTTGATCATCTAAAACAGGGACAAAATATTGTTGAATACACTTTAAACTTAATTCTTCTTTCTTCATAAGAATATTTACAGGATTTCGCATGAATTTCCTACTCAATTGAAGAATTTCAGGCGGCATTGTAGCACTGAATAATAGGACTTGTATGTCCTCTGGAAAGTAACCTTCAAACAAAATTCTTATTTTTTCACTAAACCCCTGTGTAAGCATTTCGTCGGCTTCATCAATAATCAGTATTTTCAAATTTTCGAATTTTAAATAGTTTTTCTGCGTCATATCTAGTATTCGTCCAACACTTCCTATCACAATATGAGGAATTGATGCTTTTAATTGTTGTATGTCATCTCGTACGGGTGTTCCCCCCATTAATGTCTTAATACGAAGTTTATTGATATATTGCCCAATACTACTAATCACCCCATTCGTTTGTTTAACTAACTCATGTGTTGGCGATAATATTAATGCTTGTGTTTCATTAATAGTTGGATCCATTAGTTGAAGGGTGGAAATAGAAAATGTTCCAGTTTTTCCAGATCCAGATTGTGCTTGTCCAATTACATCATTTCCTTGAATAATTGGATATATAGCCTTTTTTTGAATATCGCTTGGTATCTCAAATCCATACGCATAAATTCCTCGTAATAAGTCTTCTTTTAAACCCATATCGTCCCATTTCTCTACATTTTTTATATTCTCATTTTCCATTTGTTAATAACGATAAAATATATTTATATTATTTGAAAATAACATATAATACATATAAAAGAAACTATTATATAATATATAATATAATATATAACTCAATATGCTTATTTATTCATTAGATGAAATATATAATATTTACAAAAATAATATATCAACATACGAACTGGACTCCAGTGTTATAGATATATTAAATGATATTAACTCAAATATTGTACCAATTCACGTCGAAAAATTAGAAAGGCCAGATAAAATAGAAAAAAGGGATACTATACGTAAGAAAAATAATCGTGGTTTTACAAAGAAAGAAGATATAGAAATATTCAATGAGAAATATAAACCAAAATGTATGACTGAAGAAAAACCAGAAGGTCTTGAAAAATGGTTAGATAATATTAATATTGCTTTAAATAAACTATCATCTAAGAATTATGATACACAAAGAGACATAATAATAAATAACTTGCGGAATAGTATGGATTTCTCATATAGTTCTTCTGAAGAAAGATCGGAGCACTTAAAAGTTATAATAAATTCAGTATTTAGTACTGCGAGTTCAAACCGTTTTCATTCAAAACTATACGCTAATATATTCCAAGAAATTATTGTATTAGATAAATGTTTCAATGATATATTGACTCAATATTTATCCGCATTTTCAAATGGGCTAAAAGAAATTCAATATGTGAATTCAATTGAAGATTATGAAAAATATTGCTATATCAATCGGAAAAATGATATTCGGAAAGCATCCACTGTATTCTTAGTTCATTTAATGACAGTCGGTGTTGTACCAATATTAAAAATATTAAACACTATAGTCTCTATACAAACACTGGTATTAGAATATATAGAACAAGATAATAAAGTAAATGAAGTAGAAGAATTATCAGAAATCATGTATTTATTTTTAAAAGAAGGAAAGGAAAAGTTTGAAGAATGTAAAGGGGAATGGATTTGGAAATTTATGATTAAAAAGAATATCGAAACTCTATCAAAATATTCTAAAAAAGATAAGAAGAGTTTGTCAAGTAGAGCAATTTTTAAATATATGGATATGATAAAACTCGTTTAGGAAAGTACAGATTAATTTGTTGAAAATAATATAAGTTTGATATTATTTTTTATTGTGTATCAATGAAATGCCGGACAAACGTATCTACTTCTCGAAGTGTTATGTATTGAGATAGTAGTTTATGATGTCTACCATTATGAATCATAATAGAAGAAGTCTGGTCATTTTTTAAATTTCCAGTAACAAAAATATAATTAACATTTTTATAATTATTGCGAAAAAAACAATGATCAAACCATTGATAGAGTGTGATTATACGATCCATTGTAGTAACATCACAAAATAAATAAATATTTATTCCTTCTAATTTTGAAATTCTGGAATCATTTTGAAAAAACGTCGATTCCAATATTTTATCGTCCATACATATCTTTATAATATGTGGTATATGATCTACTTCAATATCTGTAATAGTAATTTGTTCGGGATAAATAATAATGGAATGTTTGTCATGTTTAACAGATTCAATTAATCTAGTACATGGTATCATTTCAGATGGAAAAAATTGAAATGGGAATTCTCCATAATATGGTGTTGCTTTTTTATAATATTGCGAAGCATATTTAGAAACTATATGATTCGAATATGGGTGTAATAAATTACGTGAAAATGAAGATGGAAACCCGGATAATGGAATTATACGTGGAGTCGCTATATTTTGTTGTTTCAATTTGGACAATAATGGATATGAATGATCTATAACAAAAACATATCTATTTGAACTATAGTGGTTTATTTGTATTTTGAGACTCGGTAGTATACCACGCAAACTACAGAACATAATATATATAATGAATAAGATATATAATATGTATTATCAGTTTGTATTTATATTTCTTACATTTGTATTTGTTGAGAGAATAATGGGAATACATCCTTATCGTGTGTAATAATAATAATTGCTTGTTTGTATTGACTAAAATCTTTAATCAAATTTAGTACTTCTTTCTTGAGTTCCGGATCAAGTGCGTTCGTTGGTTCATCTAAAATAAGAATCTTCGAAGGATTCACTAAACCACCGATCATATTGACAATTTGTCGTTGTCCACCAGACAGATTTTCACCCAGTAATCCAGCGGATTTATGTTTAATATCCGTATTTCTATATAGCTTTGTAATATTTGGATATTTCAATATTTTTTCCAAATACACATTACATACATTTTGATCCGAACAACCATATAACATATTTTCAACGACTTTTCGATCAAATAATTTTGAACTCTGGTTTACATAAGTAATTTCTCGACGAACATAATTTGGATCTAAATCTTTAATATTCATCCCGTCTATAGTAATAGTTCCTTCGTTACATTCATACATTCTCAATAATAATTTCACAAATGTAGATTTGCCATTTCCAGAACTTCCTGTAATTCCAATAATTTGATTATTATTTGTATCTATTGTATAGTTTCTATTATCAAAAACATTCGTTGTACCATTTCCATACTTGTATGTAACACCCTGAAATTTTATTTTCTTAAATTGTACACGTTTACCTTTATAAGGTTGATTGTTTTGACTTTTCAAATAATTTTCGTTTACATGTTTGAAGTGAACTAATACATTTTCTGTACGACCAATACAATCAATAAGGTCCGGCAATACTTCAATAACAGTGGTTATTTTTTCACGATACATTAACAATATAGTAAATGACGCAATAAACATAGTCATTGTAATTTTTTTATCAAAATATAAACGAATCAGAAACCATAACGAAACTAAAATTACCATAAATATGATACATAACATAATAATTGTATGTAGATTTGTTAAATCATAGTAATATGTGCCTATTTTCACACTTTGTCCAGACATGGATTGAAATGTATCAGATTCTTTCTTATATTGTCCACGGTATATCACTTTATCGATATTATTAAGAAGATCAATTAAATGAATATCTGTTTTCGTAATTATTTTCTCATAATCATCGTTCGCTTTTAATAATCCTGGTAAAATCAAATAATAATAACCCATTAATAAAGCATTTCCTAATAAGAAAATAAAACCATACATTGGACTTAAATATGAAAAGTATGCGGATGTAATGAATAAATACGTAATATTTGGTAATAAATATGAGATTACTGTGTTTGTAATGAAGTAATAACAATCTGTAATCCGATTAATTGGTGAATTTAATTTACTAAAGTTTGTTTCGCTAAAACTATCATTATTTGTTTTCAATAATAGGTCTACAATTTGACTTCGTACCCAGGGACGAATTTTAGTTAACAATAGATTTTGACAATATACAAAGAGCCAATAGAGCGCAATAAATAATACTACAATGTAAATAAAATAAAAGAAAAATTGTTTTACTTTTGCCTCTTTACGTGTTTGTGCGAATTGTATAATATTAGATGTAATAGTTGTAATACCATTTGTTTGGACTACATTGTATGCTAAACTTACTAAAAATAATGCTAAAGCCGTCCATTTTTCTTTAGTGAAATATTTAGATGCAAGAAATGATACAAAATTCATATTCGGGCTTATGGATATATATAACCAGGATATATTTGAAATATATTGTATAATATATATATTGATAATACACTTATATGGGTAAAACTCTAAAGAAACGAAATCGACTAAATAATAATACTAGAAGGTGTAATAATAGTGTTTCTAAGTCTAATTCTATTGTTTGTCGATTAAATCCAGTATCATTTGAAAAGATTCAAACTGAATTTAAGCAATTACAGTCATTATCGTGTACTCAATTGAAAAACATTTCTTCACGCAAAACTCTTGGAAATAATATAGTCGACTTTTTTACTCTCAAAGAAAGATTACATACAAAAGGACATCAAAATGTCAGTTTTTATGATTTTTGGAAAAATCGAAACGATTATAAAAATAAGCCGTACGTGAAAAAGATGCTAGAATTTTATGAAAATAGGAATATTGATGAAATTCGGAAATACAAATACATTTACAATCTATATTTTTCTTCGATTGCCATTTTTAAGCCCCTGGTTTCTATGGACATTTATTGTCGAACAAAAGCGAATCGTGTACTAGACTTTACGATGGGATGGGGAGGTCGTTTGATTGGTGCGTGTGCAAGAAATTTAGAAGCATATTATGGCATTGACAAAAATCATCATTTAGAGAAACCATATAGCAATATGAAGAAGGTGATACAAGATTTAGACAACGTAAATACAGAAATACATTTATCATTTCAAGACGCACTAGATGTGGATTACTCAAAAATGAATTATGATACTGTACTCACATCTCCGCCATATTATGATATAGAAGTGTATCGTTCAAATAAAAACACCCTTTATAAAACAAAAGAAGAATGGAATATTAAATTTTATAAACCATTGTTTCAAAAAACATTTACACATTTGAGAGAAGGGGGGCATTATTGTCTAAATATACCGGAAGAGATTTATAAGGATTGTTGTATACCGATTTTAGGAAAATGTTCATTCAAGATTTTGTTAAAAAAAGAAGATCGACAAATAGAGTCAAAAAAGAAAAGATATAAAGAATACATTTATGTATGGGAAAAATCATAAATTATACGGTATTATACGCAAATGATATCTTCGGGGGTGACAAATTGATTGTTTCTGTTTTCGGAACTGATTTTTGGCACATCCATAAGGTGTTTACCGGATCATTTTTTAATAAAATGATATCTTCAAAATCAGAATCGTACAAAGATTTCATCATATCATTTCGATAATAGTCATGAATATGTGGTTCAGTTAATTCGAATGCCAACTTACGAAATGGATTGAATTGTAAATGCCTCTGTATACGGTTAGGATCCAAGTCCAATATAGCTAAAATACCATTCGGTTTCAAAATACGATAAACTTCCCTAAATATATTCATCCGAGCATTATATGGAACTTCATGTAATACAAAATTTATAGTTACCATATCCATACTTTCATTCATTATAGGGATTGATTCCGCATTCGCATGAAGATAGTGTATTCCGTAATTGTGCTGTAGTGTACGATACGACGCTATCGATAAAAAATACGCACTTAAATCAATCGCATAAACATTTGACTTTATAAAAGCCTGAGTTAGAACTTCACTAGAAATGCCTATAGAACAACCTATATCTAAGATTTCTCTCATTTCATTATGATTAATCGTATTGTGTTGAATATATTTTTTAATGGAATTTGTCATATTATATCTTACCCATTTTTCTGCTTCATAGTAAGAAGTGTTCTCCCAATAATTTGCGGAAATACTATGTGTAGCAGATTCCCCTTCAATGGCAGCTTTCCATTCTAAATTTCCTTTATCATAACCATGAAATGGTTGTAAATAATATTCTGGATATTGAATAGACTTATTTTCTATTTTATATTTAAGAGATTGTAATGTATCAAATACGTTACTTTCAAGATATTTTGCGGAACTTTCTGTCCATGGAATTCCGGCAACTTCTGCTTTTGTAATAAACCAATCACGAGCTTTGTCTTTCAAATTAGAACTTAAAAAATTCCATACTGGATATGGGATATGTTTAGACATATGTATCCAACTATAAGCTACATACATATGAATAATAATACACCATAAAATCATCTTTTATCTATAACAATGGAGAGATTATTTTAAGTACATTTCATTAATATTTTTTCTGTTTTCGTGATAACATCATTCCATTTCCCTTGTTCTGATTGTTGTATTAATTCTATATTTGGATACCAATTATTTCTCTCCTTTTGAGTAGTCCATCTCCATTCACATCCTTTAGTCAGTAATACATATGTTTTTGTATTTGTATTGGCAGATAAATGGACAATACTTGTGTCTGTAGATATAACCCCGTTTACATATTTCAGGATTTCCATAGTGTCTTCAAAACAATTTGTTCCGATATCAATAATATTACCATAAGAAGGTATATTGAATCGTTCCAATACACGGTTCTCTTCCTCAGATATATTTTTGGTAATAACAATCCATCGAATATGATCTAGTTTCAATAATGGAATTGCTGTTTCTAAAGGAATACATCTATTATATTTTTCACTAGAATTTTTATCATTTCCTTTCCAGTTAAAAATATATGTGGGCTTTGTATTTTTCTGAATTTTTTCAATGATTGGTTTATTTCTCTCATTTTGAGACATTTCAATCGATTTAAGCATTGGTGTAAAATAAATGTCATTATAGCTATAGTTCAAATACTTTACAAGGGACAATAAATTACAGTGATAGTCAAAATGATCTATCAAATGATTCTTACTGTAAGGTATAATACGTAAACGAGTATAGGATTTGAATAATTTAGTAAAAATCCAACATAAATTATCATTGACAAAAAACAATACATAATTATCAGGATATAAATCACAAACTTTAGGAATAAATCGAGATAACATGAATTTGTCGCCTATTCCTCCACCATCGTATAATAATATTGTTTTTCCAATATCTTCTTTTTTGAAAAAACTCATGTTTGTATTTTGTACACCAGGGCCGTTAATAGAACCTAACTTATTCAAATAATCATAAGCATGTCTATATTGTAAAATGCGAAGGAAATGATGGACTAGAATCTGTTTTGTATGTTCTCTCAATCCTTCTGAAATATTGAGAGAAGATAAGTTTTGGTGAATATATTGAATCTGATCAACATAATGATTCGTATCTTGAAACATAAAATATACATTCATGTACGAACAGATTAGATCAACATAAAACTCATCGTAACTAATGTTTTGGGGATTTTTTTTGAAAATATCAATGATAATTTCATATGATTTTCGATATTCTCCTTTAGAATAACACAATTTTGCCATATTAAGATATCTCTCTTTATTCGACATCTGATTTGTCTCAAATGTATCAGATTTTTTAGAAGCATTTATAATGGAACTATATTGATGGATCTTTTCTTCTACAATAATGGAATTATACTTTTGATTAATTCTCTTTTTAATTAGATATCGTACATCGTTCATTTTATGAATATCTTCAGCGTATTTAACATATTGTTGATCGTACTCCATTTTTGTGCTTTTCTCTCGAATTTTATCTTCCAAGTTCCATAGTTGTTTGTTGATAAAAAATAGATTTTGAAATAGTTCATCATCATCACTTGCTTCCGGAATATCGGTTAATATGGTAGTCAATTCATGTTGAACATTTTCCAAAGTACTCTCATTTTGTGAATTTTCTATTTTAATTTTCAAAATAGTCATTTTATCTATAATTTCACCGAAACTACAACTAACTTTACAATTCATTTATTATAATTAAAAAGATTTATTTATTTTAAATTATTCTAAAATAAATAATTATTCTACAAGGATTTAATAAAATATTCGTCTCGTTTTCCAAATACAAATTCATCGGGTATACGAGTATTTTTGAAAAGATGAAATAGTTCTTTTTTAGTCATTTTATTATGTGTACCACCTCCTCCTTCTTTATTATAAGTTATTTCTTTTTCTCTCAATAACATGGTTATGATAAAGTAAAGGCAATACATACCACATTCTGTATTCTTCAGTTGATGTTCTGTTTTTGTATTTTGATGTAATTCGAAATGTTTAGGAGGATTCATGTTTTTCCCTTGATCCATTACAGTTTGAGAGAATTTCTTGATTTGTTTTGGAATAGGATTTCCATTGCTATCAAAATAAAAGATAAAATTTTCGGTTATGTCTATGAACATAGATACCCAATGTGAACCGTTTTTATGGTGTGGATCCATATTGAAAATAATGCCAATTTTTTCAACTGATTGTTTTGTTTTACTTTTACTATATTGAATATAGTCGTTTAATTGAAATTCGCAAAGTTTTTTACAAACACATCGAGATTTATTAGGAGAAATTTCTATTTTAGTATCATAGTCAATTGAAGATGGACCAATAAACCGAAAATTAGTATACGTTTTTTCGTATTGGTTTAGTACGTCCATGATATCAAAATTACTTAACCAAGCGTCTGGATCATCATCCCAATGAGCAGGTTGTGGAGGAGGAAATAATAATGATTTTAGCATACTCTCGTCTCTTTTGTTTGTAGTAAATGATTTAATGAGACATATGTCATTCGTACATGTATCCTGAGTGATAGTTTGAAGAGTATTCAGTATAGTTTTTGAACTATTGGATTGAATTTTTTTATCTGGGTGTTGTTGATTATAAAAGGATTTCAATAAATCAATTGCTTTAGGAGTAAAACATGAATTCTTGGAAATCTTATTTTTTCTCGCTTGTGGATTACAATATAGTTTTTTCCTTGTTGTTTTTAGGTTATTCTTTTTATTGTATTTATTCTTAGGTGTTTTCATAAATGAGTAATTATATATATTATCCATAGGTTTTTCATGGATATTATAAACATTTTTTATCGTCTTGTAACTTGAGCTGCTTTCCAAAATTCTATATTTGATGTTGGTAATATTTTAACATCTTCACATTTATCAAATATAGTATCTTCTGAATCTTTATGATATGGATTGTCTTCTTGAGAAGTGTTTTCTTGATCTTTTAAATTTGCTAAATGATATAAACATGCTTCCATGAACAATTCATATTTTGGTAGAAGATTACTATATTGAGAGTCATCCGCATTTTCTAACAATGTAGAAAACAATAATTGTAGCTCGTTTTTGTGTTCATGGATATCTTGATATAATTGAATTTTTGATTTAGATGGGTCGTGTTTTGCTAAATATCTCTTATATGTTTGTTTGTTTGTAAAATATTCGAGAGTAATTTTATCCATATTAAAATTGTCCATAGTTTTTTTATATAGTAGAATATATATTATGACGTTTAGTATAAACATGCTAGGTGGAAAGGTAAATGGTCTATCTGTTCCCGGTGGATCTACAAGTACTCATACCGCAGATCGTGCTATGATGAGGAAAAAGTTAACACGTAGTTGGAATACAAAATATGCGAGAGGTGTTTATAAAGGAAAGAATCGTGTAATAACACCATTTCGTGCAGTAACAAATAGCGGTGATTTTTTAGCCCGTCAAAATTATTCTTGTGGTGGACCCAATCCGAGTCATCGAGCTCCCGGAGGCATTCGATCACGTTTTGGCTCTATGTTATCAAATTGTGATGGCACTGGTATAGAAGCGAGTAGTACCAATGTGAAATATGTATATGATTCTAGTGATTTTATTTACTATAAGAAACAAGTTGTTATGAATCGCAACTATAATGATGACGCCAAATAAAAGGAAAATTGAATGAAGTTTTATGTATAATAAGTTAAATACATAAAGCATTGAAATAAGAACATTGAATATGGAGCATTGTTTAATTGAATATAGGATTCAGCTAAAATCTGTATTGTATCCATACCAAAAACAGTATCTAAAGAAAAAGTTTCCATCGGCATATATTGACCCATTCCGAAATATGATTGTAGTCATTTCGATTCCATATTATTCCGCTAGATTGGAAAATGTACTATATTACAACTATCCAAGTCATCTGAATGAATCGGATATTATCTTCTTCCGAAAAGAAAAAATAAAAAATTTAGTTTATCCGTTTAATGAAAACACAGTAAAAATGTTTGAATCTGAAATATGCGATATCAATACAATATGTGAAAATCGTATTTTCAAATACATATTGGCTGATAAGGGTAGCTGGTATCAAACGTATATATTTGACGATATTCCACAAAAAATACAACAAATTAACACATTACAAAGTTATTTAGATCCATTATATGCTTTATTGTTATGTCAAACTTTAATAAAGTTCTTTATGTAAACCCATATTGAAAACTATTTTTATGTATTGAAATTATACATAAAAATAAGGTCTTACTGGGAATCGAACCCAGGTTGGCGGATTCAAAGTCCGCAGTCATAACCATTAGACCATAAGACCATTTGCATTCTGTGGGGTTCGAACCCACGAGTTCGAAAACACCAGGTTTCTTAAGACATACTTAAGTCTGGCTCCTTATGCGTATGCACCAGCACGGGCTCGAACCGTGGACCTTTGGCTCATAAGACCAATGCTCTAACCAACTGAGCTACAAGTGCGGAAAAAAATATTTGTATTTTTTGTTATTTAATTTTTATGAATACCCAATGTGGGGCTCGAACCCACGACCACACGCTTAAAAGGCGTGCGCTCTACCATACTGAGCTAACTAGGTTTTTGTTTGATTTTTATAATAATTTCATTTTTATAATAATTTCATTTTTATAATAATTTATAAATTATGCTGTTTTTTTTCTTACAACTGTCTTCTTCTTTACTGGTGCTGGAGGAGGTGGTGTATCTGCCTCATTCTCTGGTGCGGGGACTGCTTTTTTTACCACTGATTTTTTTACAACCGGCTTTACGACTGGTTCTGGCTTTACCTCTTCTTCCTGAATCACCTCTTCTTTTTGTTCTTCAGAAGGTTCAGGTGCGTCATCATCACTGTCTTCTACATATGTACTTGGAGCAGCAGCAGGTTGTTTTTCTTCTTCGACTTCGTCTTCTGGTTCAGGAACAGAAGGTACTGGAGCATTATACATTGCTGTTTTTTCTTTTTCAGATAAATCCAACATGAGTTTGCCAGTAGTATTTTCAGTCATTTTTGGAATCACTACAGTTTGCTTTAATGCCCATGAAATTCCCCATCCCTTGGCACCAATCCAAATGTGCTTACATTCCACACCACATGTTACTTCAGACCCTGCTGGGACGAAATCCATAGGTGTTTCTTCTCCATTTTCACTTGGGAAAAGCATATTTCCTTCAACATCAAATACTTCCACATCCCATTTTTCACTATAGCAGTTTACTTTAGGACGGAAATATATTCCTTTTTCTGGATCGACCTGCTTTGTTTCGGAATTTTTACCGGGTTTCAAGAATGGGAAATAGCCATACTCGACAATTTCTCTTGTTTGTTTCTTTCCAAACCAGGCTTCAGACATATTGACCGCATCCGACAATACTTGTTCTTCGAATGCTTTCAGTTTTTCTAGGGCTTCCGCACTAGCTTCACTTAAATTTCCCTTTCCAGTGAAATGAAGCTTGATACTGAATTTTCCATCAGATTCACCAGTGCTCTGGTCTGTATAATCTGTAATTCCCCAGCAAGTCATAGATGGCAATTGAATATGTAATTTTTTATTTTTTTGTGTGCTAATAACAGCGACCGTCTTTAGTCCACGGTCAGTGACTCTTGGTTGCATATATCGGAGGGCTTGAGTATCCCATGAAGAAGTTTTGATAAACTTAGACACGGAAGACATATTAGAAGTGGCCTGAGTAGATTGCATTGTTGATAGTTTAATTGTGGTGGTTATGAATATACAAGAGTGATCTCTTTAAATCAATTTTAAGAAAAAATATATAAATTCATTTTTGACTCAGTTTTCGTCACAAAAATAGTATATATGTTTATTTTTTCGCACCATAAATCTAGATTATTTTTAATTTTATTTTTTTGTAATTATATAGCTCGCTTCATTCGCTAATCTGCCCATTATAAGTAAACAAAAATAATATGGTATCAATATATAATATGTGGATCGATCATCATTTTTATAGTTTAATGATTACTGGATTAATCACAGGTATGGTTGCTTCATTTATTGGAGGTGGCGCAGAAATTCTTATTGTTCCTTTATTATTATATTTGAGAGTATTTGATGATTATAAATCCGCAGTCGGAACTTCTTTAGCATCTTTGTTATTGCCCATTGGAATTGTTGCCGTATACTTTTATTATAATACAAAATGTAATTCAAAACCATGTATACAGTGGAATTATGCTTTTATTATTTCTTTATTTTTCGTAATTGGTACATTTTTATCTTATTTTACTGTGAAAATTGACAACAAAATTTTTAAGATGATTTTTGCGATATTTATGATTACTTTAGGAATAGGAATTTTAATAGAAGATTTATATTAAAATCATTTTTTCAAATTTTTGCGTCTATTTTCATATTTTTTACAATATAGAAATTATTCATTTCATTATTCGAGTCAAATTTACGATTCATAAAAACAATAAATATATTTAAGCCTGAATGAACTTAAAGTAATAACATATAATAAAGTATAACACAATGGTTAAGACTACTACCCCCGCTCCTGTTTCCGCACCTGTTGCTACGCCTGCTCCTATTGAGAAGGCACCAAAGAAGAAGGCCTCCAAGAAGGAGGAATCAACACCAGCTCCTGTTGAGGCCGCAGTTCCTGAGGCTGCTACCGACAGAACTGATTTATCTACCGAGATCAATGAGGATCTTGCTGAGCTTATGAGAAACGTTCAGTCTCGTGCTGCTCTTGACAATGCCATTAAGGTAAGTGTCAAGTCAATCGAGAAGAAGGTTGCCAAGTTGACCAAGATGATGGAGAAATCCACCAAGAAGCGCAAGACATCTCAGAACAAGATGTCTGGTTTCGAGAAGCCAACTGCCATCAGTGACGAGCTTGCCAAGTTTGTTGGTGAGCAACCTGGTGCCATGCTTGCTAGAACCGCCGTTAGCAAGAAAATCCACGAATACGTCAAGACAAACAATCTTCAAAACCCCGCTAACCGAAGAATCATCCATCCTGATGCTAAGCTAAAGAAGCTTCTTAACACAACTGGCAAGGATGAGCTCAGTTACTTCAACCTTCAGAAGTATCTCAAGGTTCACTTCAAGAAGGCCGAGACCAAGTAAACGTCTCCTTATGAAAATATAAAACCTAATAAAAAACGATTGTTTTTATAAAATCCCACTTGTATAAATGAAAAATACCATAAATACTAAATATCACAAAAAAACAGAATAAAAAACACTTAAGCTTTGTTAGCTCAGATGGCTAGAGCATTCGGCTGTTAACCGAAAGGTCGTAGGTTCGACTCCTATACAAAGCGAAATAAACTTATAAACACCTATTTATAAATTATAAATCAATTTATAAATAATAAAATATAGAAACTATAATATAGTATAAATAAGATTATATATGTCTACTATTCAACCAAGACGTCATATAACATGTAGATTATGCGGAACTATAGGGCATAATATCCGGAGTTGTACTTTACATGAAACCACTAAGAAACAAGCAATACTTTATTATAAAACATTTCTTTTTTATGCGATTATAGGTTATTCTTTTTCATGGAATAATGATGATCTTAGGAATTATCCAGCATCTGATATAACTCTAGAAGAAGATTACATCAATATTTTCAATACTTATCGAAACGAAGAAAACGCATTGGAAAAGATCCTTGATCATAAAATTTCATGGTTGTCTAATATAGAAGATGTCTCATTGAAGTCACTCATTTATGCGTATAATATTAATAAAAACGCATCAAAAGAAAATGTCATTGAACTGTTACACTATATTTTTATAAGCGAAGCTGATCATGAATGGATGTTTAATTATGATATTCAAAACTGTGTTCCATATATTGTGAATAGCTACTCTCATATTCAGACATTAGAAAATGCCAACGCAAAAATTTTCACTTATCCTATATTAAACAATCATAACAATATTATTGAAAATTTGTATAATCTCCCATATAGAGAAGAACGTATACGAATTCTATATGAGCAAAATCGACGCATTTTGAGATTTCAAAATAATGACTTACATCGGCAAGATACAAGAATCCAAGAAATCGATCGACAAATATCGAGATTACAACGAGAACGACATTCCCAGCAAGTTCGATTAGAATCCATAACAAATCGCCGAGATATATTGGCAAGAGAAATGCGACTATTTCCAGATGGAATATATCCCAAGAAAATAAAAGTTGTCCATTCTACCGATATTTCCGGAGATATTGTAATAGAATGCCCAATTTGTTATGATGATTTAGAAGATATTACTGATATTGTAAAAGTAGATTGCGGTCATATGTATTGTAGCAATTGTCTGGTGAATACTGTATTGAAAAAATATGATTATAGACAACATCGTATTGACTGTGTATGTCCATTGTGCCGAAAAAATATTTCTAATATTTATGGAGATAAGCAAACTATATTGAATAATATCAACAGATATTTGAGAGTAAATCGATTACATCAAGATGTTTTAGATATTATAGGTTAAATGTCATAAAAATACAGAAATGTATTTTTATGATTGATTGAATAAAATTATACAGTGACAATTCTACCTTTTATGGTAATGAATTCATCTTCATTTATTTGATATTCTTGATCTTGTATATTCAAATATTGTTCTGGATAAAACATGAACAAGTGAACCCGACGATGTCTCAATAATTCATCTGCCATTCGAGTATAGTATATTTCTTCATTGTCCTCTTTTGTTAATAAATGCTTATTGGGTACAACTAATATGCCTTCAACCTCGGTTTTACCTTGTTGTACTACACAATATGATTTATTTTTCGCATTCATTTTACAAGAATATATCTGATACAAACTCATCAATACTTCTTCATCATATTGTTGAAATGATATATGATCTTTTCCCATACGTTTTAAATATTCCTTTGTTCGTCTTATTTTTTCCATATGAGTCACGGAATCACGATGATACAACGTATGTAATTTATCCACTATTTTACGATTCTTGTACATCTGCATAACAATTCTTATAGTAGTACGAAACGCATTATAAAACTGGTTTTCCAAATGAACATATTGGACATTTCGATTCGTTTTTTCTGGTTCTTCGTCATAATTCATAATAGCCTTATCCGCCATTATATAATTTGATGCTTTCATTTCTGGTAAATCGTTTTTCACATTCTGTACTGGTGGATCTATTTGTACAAATTGATTCGTCTGTGTCAATATTCCTACAATCATTCCGTCTTCTACTACACGAAATGCGGGTTTACACGGGATTTTATTATCAGACAAACTATACACATGATTCAAAAATCCAACCGTTTTTTCATAATCGTGCCATAATGTATCATCTTCCATCCATTTTAATTGTGTTAACTCATCCACTTCTACACTTGTAGAAGGAAAACATGGCAAATACATATCACGTTTCTTATATTCCACTCCCAGTCCAATAATCTTGTTTTGATAATTCACAATACGTGTAGATACTTTGAATTTCATTTGTCTCATTTTCTCATATAGAACAGAGGATGGAAAATTTTCTTTAAACTTGTATATATTCTTTTTCTTGATATAAGGTTTACATTGAGACTCAGTAGTTTCTTGTATTGTTTTTAAAATAGTATCCATATCACCTATACCTTTATGCTTCAAATAGAAATATTTATCATATATCGTATCTTGTCCAACTTTTTGGACTTGATATATTGGCTCATATAAATCATTGTTTTTCAACAAAAATACAGTTGGACGTTTTAAATCAAATAGTGGACTTTTATATTGTTCCGTTGGACATACCAATTTCACTTTATTTGTAATATCATTGTCCATTAGCTCAAATATCGCAATATTTAACCCATTTTTAAACAAGATCGTTCGTGTCATAATATCCCACATAAATACATGATCTATCTTCGAATCCGGATTTCGTATATACTCTATAAACGTCTCAAAAGATCTTATACAATGTTTAAAAAATGACATTTGACTTTCTTCTCGTTTGTCAATATTCTCATATAGTTTTTGATCCTTGTATTGATTTATTTGTATTTCCTTTTTTTCTTTCTTATTTGAAATAAATTGAGACACAAGAGAGCCATTTTGTAACTGTATATATACATCTAGTGTAAGTTTTTCACATACAATATTACGGAAATCTTTTAAAGATATACTTGTATTGTTCTTGGGATCTTGTTCAAAAGAATATACATCCGCCATACATGCCATAAATGATTGTTTATTATTAGGAGTTCTTTCTATACCATATCGTAATAACGTTGGACAGTTTTTCTTTAACATACGAAAGTCCCCTTTTTCTATACACGAGTTGCTGTCAATATTCATAAATTGTTGTATTGGCAATGGAATGAGCCCATGTCTACTTTTTGTTAAAGGTTCTCGACGATTATATCCTAATATGTAGATTTGAGTCATTCTGTCAATTTTTTCCACATTTTCTTCGGATTCGTTCTTTTTATTTTCTAATGAATTTGTTTCTGATTTACATTCTTTGATCTTTTTCTCATCTTGATTTTTAAAACAACATGGATAACATACTTTTTTCCCACTCGCATCTTTTTGTTGGACAAAACTTGGCGCACCACGGATTTCTTTCCCACTATAGGTTGAATAATCACGAGTGTATACATATTCTCCTTCTTGTGGATTCGATGGTTTTTGAATAATTTTCCCACATACTCCTTCGTCGACTTGCTTTTGTGTTAATGGTCCTTCTTTTCCCGGCATAGTACACCAAAATCGGGGACAAATATAATATAATGAATCTCCTTTATTGTCTTTTCCAAATTCTAAAGCTGTATTATTAAATGTTTCTTTGTCATAGCTGTCTATTTCATTTTTTGAGACAATTACCGGTTGACGCCGTTGACTCTCCGCACAAATACGAGTATATCCATTCATCTCTTTGTATAGTACTGGATCCTTATTCTTTATTCTCTCTGAAAAATAATTACTCAATCCCTTCTTCTTACCCCCTAATGAAAAATCAGTTTCCTCTTCCTCTTCCTTTTCCTCTTCCTCTTCCTCTTCCTCTTCCTCTTCCTTTTCCTCTTCCTCTTCCTTTTCATTTTCCTCTTCCTCTTCCTTTTCATTTTCATCTTCTTTTTCCTGTACCTTTTCATCTTCATCTTCGTCCTCATCTTTCGATGAACCTTGATTAATAAGTCCAATATAATCATCTAAATCTTCAAACTCTTCATCGTCATCATCTTCATCTACTTCAAAATCGTCTATTTCTGGTTTGTCTTCTAATAATGATGGTTGTACTTCTGATTTGCGTGTATCTTCTATATCAGCAATAATTGCGGGTAAAACAACCAAATCTTTTTTTGATTTATCTTGAAACAAGGTAATCCATTTAGAAGACACCTTATCAGGATATTGAGACATAAATAATATGCTACGAAAATATTTAGGTAGTAATAATACATATTCAATTTGATCAATATTCTGAATCGAAATAGAACACTTATTTCCAAACTTTGTTTGAGACAAAATTATAGGGAATCCCGAATTAGCTAAACTTTCCGACTTTCTATGAATAAATCGCCCATGTATGGTACGGTATTTAGTTGCGTAATCACGTAACATGCGTCCAATTTCATTCGAACTTTTAGAAGGAAAATGCTTTCGCATTTCTCGTTCTACTATTTCTTTGTCTTGTGTAATTTTTAATAATTGAGAGATAAATTCTTCTTCTTCGTCCATTGCTCGAAAATGTTCTATCCGTTTATATCGATAATATTCTTCACCTTCTTCGGAAGATTTTGAATTCAATGGTTCAGGTGCAAGTATAGTAGACAATACCTTATAGTTATCTTTGAATGTTAGTTTCTTTGTTAGTTCCAGAGAAAATTTATATGATAAAGATGACACCATAACATAAGAGTCAGTTAAACTTTGAAATGTTCGAATATCATAACCAGATTGATGTAAATAATCATTAATACTCTCAAAAATAGTTTCCGTCTTCTCTTTCAACCATATTTCAAAATCACCATATAGTTTTGGTTTTTCAATTGTTCCTCGTAATTGAATATTTCCATTTTGTTCTAATAAAATCTGAATCATATCATTCATTGTCGCATTTTCTATAGGTACATCTTGCGCTATCACAAATAGATTAATATGTGGTCTAGTAATCGTTTTATGTTTTCCAATTGCGTTCAATGTTTTCCGACTAAGTTTCGAGATTTTTTCTCCTTTTTCATTTGTTTCCGAATAAGATAGTCTCACCATAGATTCTTGTTTCATACTACTATAGTATTCAATATATGGTACCATATCTGAAGCGTGAATATTTTTAAATATTGCTTCCAAAGGTACTCTCATTTTTGATTGGAAAAAGCGATTGTTCTCAATATTGATATTATACGATTCGATCCCTTGTTCAATAAACGGAAATGCCTCATTCGTTTCATGATCAACACTATAGTATATATCCATTTCATGAAACGCTTCTTTATGGGCTTTTAATCTTTCATCCGTTTGTTCAAGTAAAGATTGTTTTTCTTTAGTAAGACCAGATAAATTTGTAATGTTATTTTGATATAAGCGAGGGAAATAATAGGCAGAGATACCATCATCTGTATCACCCAATAAATCTTCCGCAAAACATACATAAATTGTATTATCAATAGATTTACCAATATAATGAAACAATAATTCTTCTTCCAATGGTATCATTTCTTTTCTATCATGTATTTTTGTCAATCCTATTCCTGGCAATAGATCATAAGGATTACCACTAAAACTTTCATCGATAACCATTATGCGTTTTAAATTTTGTTTGAGAGAAATCTGAGTACGAAGTCCTAATGGTACTTTCTGTATAATACTTGTTTGTGTCCGAAACCATTCAAAACTCTCAATGTCTTCATATGATAAAATTTCTTTTTCTTTTACAATATCACTACGTAATATGTCTAATAAATCTTTATTGGGTTCTTTTTGAAACTCATTCAGATTTACCAATAATTGACAAAAGTATTCTCGTTTTAAAGGAACCAATTCGTTTTGCGTTATTTGTTTATACCAATCTAGTAATATAAAAGGTCTCTCAATAATACCAAACATATACATTTCATCCAAACTAAATTCCGTTCGTTTATTTAAGTGTTCTTTCGTACCATGTAATATTTTTTCTTTTACAATTCGTGTAGTATCATCAGAATATATTGAAATAGGAATCGATGTCCAACCTGATGTATTGCTTTCTGTACGTGTAAACTCAAATTGATGCGTAATTTCGTTTCTCTCAATAAAACATACTTTACATAAATCTTTCATAAAATAACTATATATTATGAAACTATTTTTATACTAGTTTGATTTCAAATATTCAATTGGTTAAAGCATATCTTGCGATTGAATTTGCTGAAATATTTCCAGCATTTTTAAAGTTGCCCGCAATAAAAAGAGATTTATCGTCAATAGATAATACTTTACAAATACCGTCTACTCCTGTTTTTTCTTTATTGGATTCTATATCTATATTCATATTGTCAAAATAACTTTCTAAAGAACACCATTTTGATTCTTTGGGAATATATTTCGCTATATGATTTAAAATTAGACTATCATTTGAAATATTTGTAAATGATCCTCCAACATATAACACTTCCGCATTCGTGTCATAATATAACGATTGTACAATATTATTTACACCTCCGTTCATATCATTCCATTTCTTGGTTTTTAAACAATATTTCGCTACATAATTTACAGAGCATATGTCATTTTTATCCCCAACTCTCGTAAAATTTCCACCAATATATAAATCATCATTACTTAAACTCATTGTATTACATGATCCATTTGTCCCGCCAGACAATCCATACCATTTTTCTTCTCTCAAATTATATTTTCCTAAATAGGATAACTTGATAATATTATTGTCAGTTGCTGTAAATAAACCACCTACATATATCTCTGGTTTTGTTGGAGATAATACAATTGTTCGCACCGCACTGTTCAAACTTCCACCTTTTATTGGAAACCACGCATTTGTTTTGAATTCATAGTATCCTATATGAGCCATCTTTTTATCACCACTTTGTTTAAAGTTACCACCAGCATACAATCGCTTTGAAGTGGGATCAAATACTATAGTATTACAATCTTTGTCTAAACCCTCCCCTAGAGAGAACCATGTATTTTTTTTCAAATCGTAACCAGCAATATTGATTGCGCTAATTTGAGAGCTTCCTTTCCCAACTTTATTGAATATTCCACTTACATATAATATTTCATTTTCTTCATCTACTGCCAATGAGCTAGCAACATTTGGAATGCCTTCTCCAACGTGTTTCCACGATTTATTTTCTAAATCATATACTGCTATATTTTCTACTGGTAACCCATTCACTTCTTCGAAATGACCAGCAATATAAATTTTATTTCGTTTTTTATCCATAAACATATCTATTACATTTCCATTTTTTACACCATTTCCTAATTTACTCCACTTATGATAATTTGATGTTCGTAATTCATTTGATTGTAAAGATATATTTTCTTCTTTATAAACTGTCCCCATATCTATTACTATATTGTCTTCTTTCGTCGCAGTTAATTCTTTTCCAAAATATGGATTTTCTGTTTTATCTGGTGACTTTTCGCTATATACATCTTGAAAGTCTAAACTAGAAGCCATACTATCGCCATCTGTAATAGACTTTTCATGTGTTTCAATGTTATCGTATTTCATAACCCGATGAATTATACGAGCAACAGCTGGTTCTATAATTGTCTCAAATTTAGTTTTACTCTCTTCATCATTAGTATGTTCTTTATCTTCATCCTTTTCAATCATGTCTCTCACATACTTTTCTGTTAATTCACGAATATCCACTACATTCATTTTTTCATTCATTATACGAAGAATGTCTTCTCTTGTCAATGCGAGTTCTTTTTTCGTAACCATATCTTTCGTTTTGGCATTGAGTGTTTGTTGAGTAACCATATCTTTCGTTTTGGCATCGAGTGTTTGTTGAGTAACCATATCTTTCGTTTTGGCATTGAGTGTTTGTCGAATTTTTTCTAAATCTGTTTTATTTACCATTTCTTTAATGAGTTCTTCTTTTACCATTTTTAAATCATTTTGTGTTAACTTATTATTTTGATGAAGATTTTTATTTGCTAAAATTATTTCTATTTGCTTTTCTAATTCTTTTGGTTGATAAGATATAAGTTTTTCATTGATATCACATTGAACGTGTTTTTTTAAATTTAAAAGATCATCTGCTTTTTGCTTTTCTATTTTACCCATATAATTATGAATTCTAGTTTCTAAAAATGAATCAACATATTTATACATATCTGTATTAGACATGGAGGTGTCTAATTTATCTGGCGAATCCATATCATTTTTTTTTTCTGGCTCTTTTTTCGTAAATAGACTAATTGGGCCGGATTTTTGAAGAGGAATATCAGGTTTTGATTTTATTTGTTCTCTTGGTTCTGAATGATTTCCCGGGACATTAGGATGTTTTACAATGGAAAATCCCACATTCGATCTATTTATAGTTTTTTTATTGGAAGGGATTATCTTTTTTCTTTTCTTGACATCTTCTTCATTACGTGGTTGAAATTCCATTGTAGATCCTGGTTTATAATTTTTAATTGGAATCATATTATAAATTATAAAGATATTTTTACTTTTCTACACATTATAAATCAAAATATGGATTGTCATGAATTTTCATGGAACAATATTTCTGAGGATTCTTATTGTAATCTTTTGGTTCATGGATTCTCGCATCTTTTGCGTTTTCTAATAAAAATTTAAAGTTTTCCCAAAATTCAGTTTTATGTCCTATAGACTTTGTACAAACATGCGCTAATTCGTGTATAGCCACAAATGTCAATGTATGTTCATCGATTAATGTATCTTCTCCATTTTTTTTCTTAGGACTGAGACAAAATGCGATTTTCTCTCCTTTATTCTCACTATATGCGGTATATGAACTAGTGGGTAAGGTTTCCATAATCTTTTGTGGATTAAACCCTTTTTCTAACATGATACTTCTTTCATCTTTTGGATGTTTGCTTACCATGTATGTGACTAAGTTCTTACATTTATTTGTTACAGACGCTAATAGATCAGCAGCTTCTTGGATCTTAGCTCTATCACGAACACAATATTTATTACCGTCAACCGTAGACACTATACATTTCAACTGAAACATGGCACTATTTTGATAATAAACATATATTGCGCCAATAATCAATAAAAAAATAAATGCGTATACAATTAATTCTTTGTTCATCTATATAGTTTATGAATATTTTTCACACAAGACACACTCTTTATTTAATGAAATATTATTTGGACTAATAATAGATATTACAATATTTTATTTTCTAAAGTATTCATTTATTGTATTATTCAAATGTGATAGAACATATGAGTAATTTATGAATCGATTTTTGATTTACAAAATTGAAGAAATGTCGATACATTCTACTCTCAATTTTTTCGCTTTTATTTGACATAAGTGATTTATATAATATATATCACATATTTTTAGCATTCTCTTAAATTACTTATGATAAGTAGAACTGACTTCAAGAGGTAGACGGATTAAATCAGGTTCAACTGTACTTTGATTCCATGGGCCAACATCCGATTTTGTAATGATTGGATCGGAACGGAGTTGAAGATTTGGGTTTTTCATAGTTTGACCAACTGTATCATATCCAATATGAAAACCCGCTGTTAACAAGTCAGGTGTATTTGGAGCATTTTGGCTAGATGGGTTTATAGAAGCCCATTGGCTATTTTCATCTCTTGGAAGAAGTTCCGTTGGACTATTCACTTCTTTATTACTATAACCACTACCAGCTTCAGTAAATGGTTCAGTAGCTACTACCGGTTCAGGGGCACTATCCATAAGACCTTCTTTATCTTTTTCTTTTTCTTCACTACCATCTTCCATTGTATCCATCATGGTGGTTTTTCCACTGGAGTAATATAGTAAAAATACGGCAACTAAAATAAAGAATACCGAAATCATTACTCTATCTTTTGTAAAAAACTTTCTTAAAGCAGACATAAAACCAGACATTTTCTTCTGTATATAAACGGCTGATAAAATTATTTATCCATTTTTTACTAAAATGGCTAAAACATTATTCTTCTTCCAATTCTAAATTTTGTAATTCTTTTTCTTCGGAAAGCATTTCTTCATCATCCAAAATATTATCGTCCAATAAATATTGATGTTTTATCTGTTTTGCGGATAAATAAGATGATATTGCGAAATCTCTTGCGATTTTGGCTTTTTGTTTCGCTTCTTTATACATCTGATAATAGGATTCACTGGGGCTCTTTATCTTAATTATATCATTTTCAGGTACTTCTAAAGTTACTTCTTCATATGATTCGTCTAAATGATCTTCTTTCATTTCATTTTTATCAGAATCATTTTTTTGTGTATTGAATGAAATGTCGATTTGTACTTCATTCGTTGTGAATTCTTCTAAATTTTCTGTTTCCGCATCGGATTCTAAAGATTCTAATTTTGCTAAATAATCTTGTGAATTTTTTGATATATCTTCATTTATTGTATCTAAACTATTTATCTCAACAGCAGGGATTTCAATTTTAACGGGTTCTTCAATGGGTTCTTCAACGGGTTCTTCAATGGGTTCTTCAACGGGTTCTTCAATGGGTTCTTTGATTGATTTTTCTATATGTTGATCGGATTTTACTCCTAAAGTATTCTTAAATAAACATTTTTCAAAAAAGTTGTCTTGAGGTTTCAAAATCATCATTTGTTTCACTTCAAACTCTAATTGAAAGCTGCGAACAGAACATCGAATGCCTTGTATTTCCAATATAGTCATAATATTTGTATTTTCTTGAATATCTTCTATATTTACATCTTGTTCTTGTTCATTGAAAATTTTCAAGTTACATTTTCCCATACGCATAGGAACAGTCGATCGTAAAATATGAAACTTTCCCGATTTATATGATTTTGTAGGACACGTAAAGCAGTTTTCAATATCTACCATCGTCAGTCCTGCCTCAAACCATTTTTCTCGATTGTCAAATATTTTTTTTTGGCAAAAAATCTCTAAAGATTCTAAAAATTCAAGAAAAGATTCATTCATATGTTGAAATACAAGATCAACCAACATTTTTTTCCCCGATTTTATGATTCCCGACTTTGTAAAACATTTTGGAGGTTGAATATAAAATGGATTTTGTGAAGATGTCAATAGACGAATAAAATAAGATCCACCACTTAATGCGGTAGGTGATATACAATTCAATTGAGAGAAATCAAAATGCGAATTAGGTTCAAATATATGTTCCATTGATTTTTGTATTATCCATAGAAACCATAAATACTATTGTAACGCAGTTTCTTCATTATTCTCATTTCCACTAATGTCAATTGATTTTGGAGACCAACTCGCTGGCAAATAACACATATTACGAACATTTTTTTGTAATGGACTCACTATAGCAGTTTCTTCAGATGTATCTACACTTGTCGTTGTATTTATTTCTAAAGTAATTTTTGATTGAGATTCTTGACTACTCATACTAGATACACTATCGGAATTTGTTTTATGGATTGTATTTTCTTCATTCATTGTTTGAGACATATATTATAAGATTATTATCATTTATACAGTATTTAGCATATATTATATTATGAACTATTTTTGATTATAAAATGTACAGTTATGATATATGAATATCTATAATAATAACCATATAACAAAAATTAAAGAAATAACAAAAAAATATGAAGCATCTAATATGTATGAACCCACTTTTCATTTATTATCCACGTTTTTATGTGTTTTTATCATAATTGCGTTACTACACTATAGTAAAAGTATAAATGGATTGTTCGTGTTATTAATGCTATTATTAAGTCTTTTTTTAGTTCGTTTATTTATTATTTTTCATGATCTTTGTCATAAATCATATTTTCCGAGTAATGAACGTGAAACAAATACAAAAGGATTTAATCATAATATTGCTGTCATGATTGATTTCTTAAATTCATATTCGGCAAATATATGGGCGGATGGTCATTCCAGTCATCATAAATCACAAGGCAATTTAGACGTATATGATAATTCACGTACAGTCTTAACAACGGAAGAACTGAATGAACTACCACAATATCAACAAATTCTATATAAAATATTTAGACATCCTATATTCTTCTTTACTCTCATTCCAATTTACATGTTTTGGATAGCACGTATTGTTTATTTTGACTATTCGTATTTAATCAAATATGGATTGTTTCTATTTATATTGTTCAAAATAGGTAAATGGAAATTACTTGGGAGCTTTTTAATAGCTCATTATGTAGCTGGAATTATGGGTCTTATGTTGTTTCATTTACAACATCAAGTAAATCCAGCTTATTTACAAAAATTCCCAGAATCGGATATAGTTAGTAAAGCAAATGCCGAATTAATTGGTGCTTCTGTTTTATCTATACCACCTTTTTTGGATTATTTTACTAACGGTATTGAATATCATAATGTTCACCATATTAATCCGGGTGTGCCTAGTTATAATATTCAAAAATGTTATGAATATTTATTAAAACATAAATTTATACCAGATACAAAATTATCTTATACAGAAATGGCAAAAGGATTGACAAATACAATTTACGATTGTGATTTAAATATGTATATGTAATCATTTATCATTTATAGGTTCAACACTCGATTAATTTTTCATAATGTTTAATAAAACATATGAATTCTATTTTCTCTAACTGTTTAGATTTTTTAAAAACAGATGAAGCAAAACAAAATATAAAACAATGTATCATTACCCCTATGGGTGATATTTTATATAAAGATATGTATTTTTATGTATGGCTTATTTGTTTTTATCATTTATTTTTAATTTTATTAGTTCTTCTCACTGTTCTAATGCTATTCAAGCAGTATTATTTGACGCAGATATACTTATCGAGCATTCAACATTTATTGGTAAAATAGTAGAGAGGTTAAATATTTGTCTCTATAGAGGTATAAATGTTTTCGTCTATTTAAATTTGAACTGACATTCCCTTATTATTTTTATCTTTCTCTCAAATACATAAAAAACGAGTTTCAAAAGTATTCTAAATAAAAATATAAATTGAACTTTTCTAGAATATTTAGGAGAAATGTCAGAATTAGTAGAAACCAATACATTTCCTGAAGATATTCAAAAATTTATTTTATTAGACGAAGAAATTCAAAAAATACAAGAACGTTTAAAAATATTGAGAGAAGAAAAACAAAACACTCAATCTAAGATTTCGAATAAAATGGTGGAAAATAATTGGCAAAAACGAGCAATAGATGCGGGTTCGTACCAATTATCTATGATTGAGAGAAAACAATATTCCTCGATAACATTTACATATTTGGAAGAACAATTATCAAAAATTATACCGGATAAAGCACAAGTAGATTATGTAATACAATACTTGAAAAATAATCGTCAAGTAAAGCAAGTACAAGAAATACGCTCTGTTAAAAAAAGTTAAAAAGTTCTTTATCAAGGAATATTATAGACATGTTCCATCAAGGAGAATATAGTTGTGGACAATCTTTAGAAGCAAATATTCATTCAGATTTATGTGTCCCTATAGGATTAATATTACCAGATAGTTACGAGTTTATTGTAAATGATGAAAAGGAAACAGATCCTACATCAGTTGTACCGATACATGATAAAAAAATGGATCATTTATTGGATTTAGTGTCTTTAAAAAGTCAAAACCACAATAGGAAAACGAAAAAGAATCGTAAACCCATTAAACGTTCTAAATCCCCTAGATCCATCTTTTTTTGGAAATAAATTACCATACATTTTCTAAAAATACATTTTCGGATCCATGAATTTCAGACAAAGCATTATACAGTAAAATCTTTTCATCGATTGAAAAACCATAAAAACTGATTGGAGTTACTAATCGTTTTTTATTCCAACGTAATTGCTTTATTCTTCCATGTATGTTAGAATTTTGAATAAAACGATTATGAGCTTCTATTTCTTGGTCTGTACGATCAATATAAAATCCCCCTTCTAGCGAATGAAGTTTTTGTATTGGATTCCGCCGAGGTTCCTTTTCCGTATTATAGTATTGGCATATTTGATCATAATCTATGTCATCCACAGTTACACGTATAGTTGAATGTTTCATATTACGTATATATTGAATATTTATAAAATTCGTATTTGCTTTTTATAAATCATTGTTTATCTTTTATTTTCAATTTTAACGACATTTTTTCTTAATGGTATTGATGTTATAATACCGTGACACGTAACATATGGTTCCGGATCTTTTTCATAATCTAACCAATAGTGACATCCAACATTTTCGTTATATTCTGTATTCACAATAAAATATACCTTGTATTTCGATTTACTGTTAAAGTACGCATATTTGCCAATGAGTGGAACGTCTGATTGTGAAGTGTATGTATTCATTATTTACTTATCAACGCTTTATAGTGTAAAATAATTTCAATTTTAATACGTAAATACAAATAAATGAATAAATATATATATATACAATATTTATTTATTTGTATCATCATATGAAAAAAACAATTTTAATTACAGGTGGCACTGGACTAGTTGGTTATGGTTTACAATCTATACAAGACCAATATGATTACAATTTTATATTCCTCAGTTCTAGTGATTGTGATCTAACTATTTTGGAAACTACAATCGAATTATTTGAATACTATAAACCTGATTATGTGATACATCTAGCAGCGTGCGTGGGCGGGTTATTAAAAAACATGAAATACCGAGTGGATATGTACGAAAAAAATATGATGATAAATAACAATGTTCTTCATTGTTGTCATAGAGTAGGTGTGAAAAAAGTCGTGAGTTGTTTATCAACATGTATATTCCCTGATAAGACTACATATCCAATCAATGAAACTATGTTACATGATGGCCCGCCGCATGATTCTAATTATCCTTACGCATATGCGAAACGTATGTTAGAGATACAAAGCAAAGCATATCAAGAACAATATGGAGACAATTTTATATGTGTGATTCCAACCAATATTTACGGTGAAAATGACAATTATCATTTGGAAGACGCACATGTAATTCCCGCATTGATTCATAAATGTTTCTTGGCAAAAAATACTGGTAACCCATTTAAAGTTCTCGGAACAGGAACCCCGCTTCGCCAATTCATTTATTCCAAAGATTTAGCGAAATTAATAATGTGGACATTAGAATCATATGATTTGAAAGACTCTATCATTTTATCGGTGGGAGAGAAAGAAGAAGTTACTATAAAAGATGTAGCAACTTATATTGCGAGAGAATTTAATTATGAACATATGATCGAATTCAATGATTCATTTCCGGACGGACAATACAAAAAGACAGCAGACAATTCCAAATTAATGTCATTGTATCCTGAATTCAAATTTACACATATTCAAGAAGGAATTCAAAAATCAGTGTCTTGGTTTATTGAAAATTTAAGTAATTGTAGAGCATAATTATGAATGAATCAATGCGTCATGAGCAATCGCCATAGGAATAAATGCCCTATGTCCGTAATCCGAAAAGAAATTCATGTAACCTGTCAAAGCTTCATCTTTATTATAAAATTTATATGGAATCACTTGAACTTTATGTTCAATAATGAGAGACTTCCATTGATCCGTATTGAAAGGTTGATGATGTGTTCCTAAATCTTGTGTCACCATTGTAAATTTATCTGTGTTGGTTGTATTGTATTCCTCTTTTTGTAAAGGTCGTTTGTCTTGAACTAATTGATGTGACAACTTTATAGATGGAAAATTCATAGTACCACTAAACATTCCGATCAATTCACGAATATCCGCTTTACAACCTTTTGGACACGCATTCTTTTCAAGTGCTGGTACATACGTTTTATCTACAATAACGACAAATTTATTTAACAATTTAGATAAAACCGTATTTTTATTCACATCGTATTCGTATAGTTTATTCGCAATTCCTGAACCGATTATTGCTTCCGACATTTTTTCCATTATAGTATAATCTTTCGATTTAATACGAAAATGTAAGAACAATGGGTCATTGGAATTAGGTGTATTGGTACTTGCTATTTTTTTACATACGTCCATAAAAGAAATAGTGTTGGATTCGATTTCCGGCATTTTCATAGTTGCCACATAACCAGTACTAGAGTATCCTACCTCAGGATTTCCATCAATATTGTATATTTCAAAATCTAAAAATCGACATCCATATTTCATTACCTTTTCCAATTGGTTTAGTGATACATTGTTTCCACTATCTACACAACTGTTCCATGAACTAAATATCACATATTCTTTCAATGGGAGATCAGTTACAGAGGTATTTTGTATAGTAGGCATAATATCTTGGAATGATTCTTTAACTATATCTAATTTCGAATTTAATGGATCTATAGAAAGTAGCTCTTGACGTCTTTGAATTAATCTATAAATAATGTAAAAACAGATAACAATCGCAAATAATATAATTATTTTCTTAAAGCTCGGTAATTCTAACATAATAATACTTTACTATAAATTATATAATAGAAATATATTTTATAATTATACAATTATGGCGGGAGGTTTATTAAATTTAATTGCCATTGGAAATGCAAATGTATTTTTAACTGGTGATCCTACTAAAACATTTTTTCGTGTTGCGTACTGTAAACACACTAACTTTGGATTACAAAAATTCCGTATTGATTATAATGGAACTCGTGATCTACGATTAACAGAGGCCTCTACATTTTTATTTAAAGTTCCTCGTTATGCGGATTTACTTATGGACACTTATTTAGTATTTAGTTTGCCAGATATTTGGAGTCCTATATTTCCACCTATTCAGAAAAGATTAGACTCAAATGGAAATGTTCAAAATGAAGGAAAACATACCAATAATAAATGGGTTCCTTATGAATTCAGATGGATTGAAGATTTAGGAGCACAAATGATTCAAGAAATTGAGATTCGAGCTGGCTCTTTTGTATTAGCTCGCTATGGTGGTAACTATATAAGTGCTATGGCCAGTCGAGATTTTTGCGAAAAAAAGAAAAAAGCATTCGATCATATGACCGGAAATGTTAAGGAATTGAATAATCCAGCTTTAGCATACAATAGAGAGAATGCTTATCCGAATGTCTATTATGACGAATCAAACCCTCCTGTTAGTGGACTTGAACCATCTATACGTGGTCGGAATTTATATATTCCGCTAAATGCTTGGTTTACTATGGATAGCCGATGTGCCTTTCCATTAGTTTCTTTACAATATAGTGAACTCGAAATTAGCGTAACAATACGTCCAATACAAGACTTATTCCAAGTACGTGATGTACAAGATGTCAATGATGTGTATGAATATCCATACATACGACCGGATTTCAATCAAGATCGGTTTCAAATGTTCCGATTTCTACAAGGACCTGTAAAACAATACATAGCACATGCTACAGATAGTAATGGAGAATATCCATCAGAGGATAATAATAATTTTCCTCTAGATTATGGCACTATGGATAAAGACGCATATGAAAATGAAATTAATGTATGGAACGCAGATATCCATTTAATTAGTACATACGCATTTTTATCAGAAACAGAAGCCAAGAAATTTGCAAAAGAAGAACAAATATATTTAGTAAAAGAAGTTCATACCCATAAATTTGACAATATTTATGGATCCAAAAAGGTAAAACTGGAAACTACTGGTATGGTAGCAAATTGGATGTGGTACTTTCAAAGAAATGATGTGAACTTACGCAATGAATGGTCTAATTATTCAAATTGGCCATATAAACGTCTTCCTAATGATGTAGTGAATCCACCAACCAGTTTATTGCTTCATCCACCAGACTTAGATGGTATTCAATTCAATACTGGTTTACGTATAAGTGGAGATTATAGTGTAGAAAATCAAAAGAATATTATGTTAAATATGGGAATCATTTTAGATGGAAAATATAGAGAAAATACCTTACCTAGTGGAATATTCGATTATATTGAAAAATATGCTCGTACAAGCGGTTACGCAAAAGAAGGTATTTACTGTTATCAGTTTTGTTTGGATACTGGGCCACGAGTATATCAACCGTCGGGCGCAATTAATTTAGGAAAATTCAAAAACATTGAATTAGAGTTTCAAACACATATTCCTCAAATTGATTCTACCGCATCTAATTTTGAATTGAATTGTTTAGATGGACAAGTTGTCGGTGTTAATAAATCTACATGGCGATTATACGAATATACATACAATTTAGAAATATTTGAAGAACGTTATAACGTGATTTCTTTCATTAGTGGCAATTGTGCCACAATGTTCGCAAGATAATCTTTGTATATTTGTGTTAGAATATATGAATGAAATATATAGTGTTTTAATAAAGTATGGAAAACGAAAATATGAAAAGTAGAATCGCAACAGAAAACGAAGTTAAAGAAATTGACAACAAAATCAATACCATACATAAACAGAAAGTTAAAAATAATTTTAAAAATATGGATACTTTGACTTCTATAGATCAATCATCTACCACTACTCAACCCGATTCTTTATCTAGTGCGAATGAAGAAGCAATTCACCCTTCTAACTTAAACACCAGTCGAATACATATTGGCGAAGAAGGATTTCAAGCTCAAACACAAAATCAAGAAGAAGTACAAGATTACATTGATAAAAATCTTACTCATACCAAAACACGGTGGAAAAATGCTTTCAAATTTTTAACCGATTTGAAGGCGACTGATATGCAGAAACCTCACGGATGGCAAAAAATTTTTCGGGCAATTTTTTACATATATCCTATTACAACAGGTCTTGCAGTGGATGATTTTGTCGAAGCTGTTCCAGTCACGGTAGAAGGCAATGTATCTATTCAAGATTTTATTAAAAAACGAGAAATGGATAAAGAACACATCAAACATACTGCTTATGAGTTTGGTTATCTACTACTAACCTTTTATTTTTCATATATGGTATATTCTAGATTATATGCTGGACGTATATTAGAACCTATACAATATTATGTAAAGACAGGTAGTAAGGGTATTGATAAAAATGTCGAAAGAATATTTCATCTTGTTTTTGGCCCATGTGCCATTTTCCGATTTATTTTTTTCGATGGATTTCCAAAACTTATTAAGTGGATGGGACTTGATAGTTATCCTACTTTACGATTCACTTTCATTTTTATTACTTGTTATTATTTTTCGTACTTCTTTTTGGGTAAATTCGCAAAAATGTTTTTAGACGTTTTTGAATATAAAGCAGATCCTTCCATTTTTGTATTCCTTATAGCTGGATGGGCTTATTTCCTTGTATCTAATTCCGATAAATGGTTCGCTACATTCGCTACTACTGCTTTTTTCCTAGTTTCTATTATATTGTTGGTAGTTTCCCTTTTAATGTCTCCTATGGCACAATTATTATTGGTCGTATATGTCATTTATGCCCTGGTCGGTTCGCCTTCTACTATTTATAAATCACTCACCACTTTGTTCATGAAAAGAAATGATACTGTATTTGAACAAGTAAATATTCAGGTTGCTCAAAGTAATTTGTCCAATACAAATACCATTTTTGGAGGTTTTGATCAATTATTGTATAAATACGCATTCAAATATTTGTTCTTCTTTTTATTAATGCTCTTTTTCGCATTCAAAACTATACAAAGTGCGTTTGAATTAAATATTACAACTATACGCACGTCTATTACCACTATTAATGCCTATATTACAGCTACTATGCTGGTGATATATTTAGCAAAATTACTTATGGATAGACCAAACTTGAAACAAGAATTTAGTATTAGGAAAACTACTTCTTCTCAACAAGACGACGTAGTAGATTCTACAAGAAACTTTAGTGAAAGAATGAGAGAAATCGCATATGTTAATCCAGCAGACTTCAATGATAGACAACAAAGTCAACTTGAAATACAACGTCAACAACAAGCTTTGGAATCATTAAATGATTATTTAGCAAGAATAAGAACTATGAACTTTGAAAATGTAGAAAATGAGCGTAATGATATTTTACAGTTAATTAATAGAATTCATCAGAATATAAACAGTCTTTCCGATATAACTTCTCAATTTGAAAATATAGGAGAATTGTATAGAGGAAATGGAAATGCTACTTAACAAAATGATATTTTATAAATATACTATATATAAAGTATTTGTAAATGACAGAAACTACTAGTTCTAATAACAACAAATATAGAGATGATATAAATAGATATATAGAAGAAGCGGAAAAATTAATAAATGAAAAAGTGATTCAAATGAACACTTCTGGTAAAGAATTTCGAAGCGAAGCAAAAACAAAATTGACACATATTTTGAATCGAATAGATGAGATTAATAGAAGACTCCGATATATTTTTGCCCAAATTAAGGAAGTACAAGATTCAATTAAGAGTAATGTTGACCGAGAAGTCGAATTAGGACACCAAATAAAGACATTGGAAAATGAAAAAGAGACATTAAACAACGAGAAAAATCAATTAGAAAAGGATATCATAAAAAAAGATCAAACTATAGATAAACAAAATGGTAAAATAGAATCTTTAAAAGGTAAAAATAACCGATTAGAACAACAATTTAAGATAAACAGTGGGATTTTAAAAGATCAAATTCAAA
>Ga0213869_10000077_pt1 | contig 76000 bp, 66 predicted proteins | sample PICome_10_FD_160083 | JGI IMG/M metagenome (GOLD analysis project Ga0213869, IMG submission 160083) | Coastal seawater microbial communities near Pivers Island, North Carolina, United States - PICO132 | ecosystem: Environmental > Aquatic > Marine > Coastal | place: USA: North Carolina... | reverse complement strand
GTAGGGCAAGTTGATGTGGCTGATTGCATGTCTGCGTAATTTAAGGGCCTCATAAAGAGCGTTTATATGATCGTCTTTCGGAACGATGTCCTCAAATGTCAAACGATTATAATTGTAACAACAAAAATCTTTATCGCGGCTAGTTTCCACAAAACCGCAAGATGCAAAGCAAGTGCGGCTTGCGACATTATCGCTGCGAATGCGCGCACGAATAGGCATAGACCCTATTTGAGCTATACCTGATGCTAATAAAGATTTACCGAAACCTTTGCCTTGCGCCGCTGGGGCAAGAGCAAGTGATACTAAAGCATGATCATGTTCAACGGAGAAACGGACCACGCCGATTGGAAGCCCATCGTGTTCTCCAATGAATACATGCGGGGTGCCACTTTGTATTTTGTGGGTTAACCATCTAATGTGATCCTCCCAAATCAGTGGCTTCGTTTGTTCCGACGCTGCCCTGGCATGGGGATCATTTCGCCAATCAAATAAGCTCTTAGCGTCACTTAGTTTTGCCAATCGTACTGTAATTATCTCAACCATTTTACCGGATATCTTCGTATCGGATAGGTGTACCCTTGGGTATGTCACGCAAAGCGCGCTTTTCGATTAGTGCGGTTGGGTCATTCGCCGGTATGCCTGCATTAGGACGAATAAAACGGAATAAATCTGAGGTGATTTTCTGCTCTTTTTGAATGTCTGCCGTGGCAAATGCAGAACGTCTGCCAATAGATTTATTGACAATTTCAGCCTTTGTCGTTTGTTTGGTTGGCGATCCACGAAGTGCCATGATATCATCTACACCGTTGGCAATATCCTTCATAATGTCTGGAGTGGCTGAAAAGCGGTGATCAGGCCCTTCACGCGTCGGGTCATTGGTATAATGCTTTTCAATGGCAACGGCTCCCATGGCAGCTGCAGTCAAAGGGGCAATAGATCCAATTGTGTGATCGGAAAACCCTACCAATCGATTGAACCTATTCCCGATCGCCATCATAGCATTCAAATTAATGCTGCCTAGTGGCGCTGGATACGATGAGCAGCAGTGTAATAAGATAATTGTTGCTGCATTATTTTTATCCAACACCTCGAGAGCGTGGTTAATTTCTGGTAACGTAGCCATTCCAGTTGAGAGAATAATAGGTTTACCAGTTTGCGCAATTGCGGCCAGAAGATCATCGAATGTCATTTCGAAACTGGCTATCTTATATATTGGACAATCTAGTGTTTCGATAAAATCTAAATCGCGTGGATCGTAAACCGAGGTGAATGGAATTAGACCGCGTTCACGCGCACGTTGAAACAGCGGTTGATGAAATTCCATCGGCATTCCAGCACCTTCATAAAGGTCGTATAGGGTAGGACTGCCCCAAATTGGATCGATTTTCATAGTGTGATGATTTGATCGCATGGTTAAAGTATCAGCAGTATAAGTTTGTAATTTTAAACAATCCCAGCCCGCATCTGCCGCAATGTCGACTAAAGCCAAGGCCTGATCCAGATCACGATCATGGTTTGCACTGACTTCAGCTATGAGTAATGGCCGTTCTTTTGGACTGACTGTTCGATTTTCAATTGTCAAAGTATTTGGGCGCATATCATTGGTCCAATGAATAGGTCGCGTGGGTTCCGCTGGGACAATTTAATTCTTAGACGAGTGTTTGGCAATCGGATTATAGATAAATCCTTTGTGTATCTTCAATACGATACACACGACGCCATATGTTTTACGGTAGGCAGACTTTATTAAGAAAACGAGAAGTCTTCGCACTGGATGTTGGCAAAAGTCCATTGGTTATGCATGGACGATGGCGAAATCGCGCAATAAGTAGGTTTTAATTGTTGCGGCTTACTAATAGCTTGAACAAACGGGCTTCTGCCGAACTACACGATACAACACGAGAGGATAAAGCATGCGGTTGGCTCTATTAATTATTTCTTTTTTATTTATATTTCAGGGGGTTCAGGCCCAAAACATGACAGAAGATCAGGTCAAGAAACTGGCGCTTGATGCGATTTTGGAAAATCCAGAAATTATCATGCAGGCGGTCGCTATTTTGCAGCAGCGCGAGAAGGATCGGGCGGCATCTGGCGCCAACACTGTGCGTTTGCAGCTTGAATCCGACCCCAACGCCCCCAATCTTGGCAACCCCGAGGGAGATGTCACAGTGGTGGAATTTTTCGACTATAATTGCCCTTACTGCCGGAGCGCGGGCGAGACCATGCAGGCTCTGCTCGCAGCCGACGCAAATGTGCGGGTCATCTATCGTGAGTGGCCGATTTTGGGTGATGATAGCGTAATTGCTGCCCGAGCCGCATTGGCCGCACGGGAACAGGGCAAATATGAAGCTTTTCATTGGGCTTTGATGAATGGGGAAGGCCGTGTCACTGAGGCTGTCATATTCAAAGTGGCGCGAGATTTGGGCATGGATATCGCCCAGCTTGAAGCGGATATGGTGAGCCCTGCTGTGGAGGCGCATATTGCCTTGAGCAATGCTTTGGCGCAGCAATTAGGCTTTACCGGTACGCCGGCCTTTATTGTGGGCGATAAAACTGCGCCGGGCATGTTGAGCTTTGATGAGATCACCATATTGGTGGCGGAGGCGCGCACCGATCCATAAAGCCAGCGGCCTGCCGGTGTCGTTTTTGGGATGGCTTGATGGCTGAAACTGCGCAACATCAAACAAAATTTTTTTGATGGAGCACAGCAATGGCATCCCCGAATATTTTATTTATCATGGCAGATCAATTGGCGCCACATTTCACCGGTGCCTATGGTCATGAGGTGGTGAAAACTCCGCGTTTGGATGCTTTGGCCGCACGCGGAATGCGATTTGATGCGGCCTATTGCAACAGTCCGCTTTGCGCCCCATCGCGCTTTTCCATGATGGCGGGACAATTGATTAGTAAGATTGGCGCCTACGACAACGCGTCTGAATTCGCCGCCTCCATCCCGACCTTTGCCCATTACCTCAAATCTCTTGGCTACAGCACATGCCTGTCTGGAAAGATGCATTTTGTTGGGCCAGATCAGATGCATGGTTTTGAAAGCAGGGTGACCACAGATATCTACCCGTCTGATTTTGCCTGGACCCCCAATTGGCAGCAGGCCGATGAGCGGATTGATAAATGGTATCACAACATGCAGACCGTGAAAGAAAGCGGTGAAGCCATGGCCAGTTTTCAGATTGACTATGATGACGAAGTAGAATTTGCCGCCAAGCGCAAGCTATTTGATTATGCCCGTGATGGGACGAAGCCTTGGTGTATGGTGGCCTCTTTCATTCATCCGCATGATCCTTATGTGGCGCGGCCCGAGTGGTGGGATCTCTATGACGATGAAGAAATTGATCTGCCGCGCCATCCCGAATATGCCACCGATGCCTTTGGGCAACGAGTATTGGAGGGGATCGAGGCCTATTCCAAGCCTTTGGCGCTGGAAGAAGTCCGGCGTGCGCGCCGCGCCTATTACGCCAATGTCAGTTATTTTGACAGCAAGATTGGCGCTCTGGTTCAAACGGTTGAGGAGATGGGGCAGCTAGACAATACCATCATCATCGTCACCGCAGATCACGGCGATATGTTGGGTGAAAAAGGCCTATGGTATAAGATGAACTTCTTTGAGCACTCTGCGCGCGTGCCCTTGATTATGGTCGGCCCTGGCGTCGCACAGGGACAGACCGCAAATGCCTGTTCTCTGGTGGATCTGCTACCGACAATGGTCGAGATCGGCGGCGGAAGCGCGGATATGTTTGGCATGCCTGTGGACGGGCGTTCGTTGATGCCTTTGGCGCGGGGAGAGGACGATGGGATCTCAGAGGCCATTGGCGAATATTGTGCCGAGATGACAGGTCACCCCGTGTTTATGATCCGGCGTGGCGATATGAAATATATTCATTGCGACAGTGATCCGGCGCAGCTGTATGATCTGGCCAATGACCCTTGGGAGCTTGAAAACTTGGCCGACCATTTAGCCTATGCGGTCATCGCAGATGGGTTTGCGCAAGAGGTTGCCCAGCGGTGGGACAGTGCAGCACTGCGCGACAAGGTGATGGCCACTCAGAAAAATCGGTTTGTGTTGAACGCGGCGATGCAGGCTGGAGCATCGGAGCATTGGGATTACAACCCATCGTCTGACGCCTCGCAGCAATATGTACGCAATCATATGGATTGGACCGTGGTGGCCGAACGCTTTCGCTTCCCGCCTGTTGGGTGACACTGGAAATTGACCCATAAAATACCCCCGCATCTTTCGATGCGGAGGGATGTGTTATCGCGTTTCTCGCTGTTAATCAGTCGTCTTGTGGTAGCATCAAGTTTAAGACTACCGCTAGCAAAGCTGTTGGCGCGACGGCAGAAGTTGCCAAAGTTTTCCAGATGCCAGGCAAATATTGCACAGCGCTTGGCACCAAATTGAGCCCCAGGCCTACCGCAAGTGATACAGAGATAATAATCATGTTCCGGCGTGACATCTTCACTTCAGTCAACATATTCATACCGGCTGCCGCCACCATTCCGAACATCACGATCACGCCGCCGCCGAGAACAGGTAAAGGCATCGAGGAGATCACAGCCCCAATTTTTGGGATCAATCCGCAGATGATCAGAATAGTCCCTGCGATGGTCACGACATGGCGTGACATGATGCCGGTCATGCCAACAATGCCAACGTTTTGGCTGAAGGATGTGTTTGGCAAGCCGCCAAAGACGGCTGCGACAGCCGTACCCAGACCATCGGCATAGGTTGCGCCGGAGATTTCATCATCCGTTGCATCGCGGCCTGCACCGGCTTTGGTTGTCGCCGACGCGTCGCCTACAGTTTCGATGGCTGAGACCACAGATACCAATGTAACACCGATTACTGCGCCCATGCTGAATTCAAATCCATAGGGCATGACAGTCGGCACTTGGAACCAAGCGGCCTTTGCGACGCCGCTGAAGCCAACCATACCAGCGAGAACGGCGACAAGGTAGCCCGCAATCAGGCCAATCAAAACCGCTGCATTGGATATCAGGCCTTTGGTCAGGAATTTACATGCCAAAGAGACGATCACGACTGTCAAGGCTACAGTCCAATGCTTTAAAGAACCGAAGCTTTCAGCAGCCATTTGGAAATCTGCCGCGCCACCAGCTGCATATTTAATTGCAACAGGGATAAGGTAGAGACCAATCGCCAAAATCACCAGACCTGTCACCAAAGGCGGGAACATGAAGCGCAATTTCTGGATCACACTACCCAGAGCGAAGTGAATAAAGCCGGCGATTAAACAGGCCGTAAGAGCTACGCTCAAGCCCTGGGTTGCAGCAACACCGGCCAAAACACCAACAAAAGCAAAGCTCGTGCCCTGCATGATGGGTAAGCGCGCACCAATAGGTCCAATGCCGACAGTTTGAAACAGAGTTGCCACACCAGCAAAGAGCATGGCCATTTGGATAAGGTAGACCTGCTCTGCACCACCAAAGGCTAGACCTGCGGCCCCGGCGACGATGATGGACGGGGTTACATTCGAAGCGAACATCGCCAAAACGTGTTGCAATCCTAATGGAATTGCCTGCCCCATCGGGGGCGTGGCGTTTGGATCGCCATATTTGATATCAGACATTTCTTTTCCCTTCATTGTGAGTATTGGCACCTGCCAATTATTGACCCTTATTTTTATTTTCCGTGTCATTGATTGAACGACAGGCCGCGCTCCTGGACCTGTGGACCGCGATGTCGGCAGTTTATCCATGTTTTTTCCCTCAGGTCAAAATAACTTTGGTGCTATCACAGTATCCCTTGATGCGTGGTGGCTCATCCTCGGGTGGTGCCTCAATTCGGTGCTCAGGCCTCTAAAATGACAACGCGTCAAATTGATAAATTTATATTGGCCTTCGGTGGGCGCATTTAGAAGCTTAACAAGAAGAGATATTGCCGTTGCACCGGTATTGGCGACATTATGAGGTGCGACATGTGATCCCGTTTGGGGTGATGGCGTAATTGCAAAGGTTGATGTCGCACAAGACCTTGCCAATTTGCTGCGATAAATTACCCTTACCTCATGTTTATAGATGCCCTCCAATATATTGCTCCCAGCCGCGGTGTTTTTGAGCAAATGCGCGCTGGGCGCCTATCGGCCGTCCATGTGACTATTGGATACCATGAAGACTTTCTTGGGGTGGTGCAAAACCTTAAAGTTTGGAATCGATGGTTTGAGGATTGCAGCGATTTAATTGCTCGCGCAGTGACTTGCGAAGAAATCCGGGCGGCCAATGCTGCGGGGAAAACCGCTATTTTGTTCGGCCTGCAAAATCCTTTGGCGATTGGGGCGGATATTGATCGGGTTGAGATCCTCGCGCAATTGGGCATTCGCTTTTGTCAGATCACCTATAATCAGCAGTCGCTTCTTGGCGCCGGTTGTTTCGAACCAAATGACAGCGGGCTCACCTCTTTTGGCCGCGAAGTGGTTAACGAAATGAATCGCGTGGGCATGGTCATTGATTTGTCCCATGCGGGCCACCAGACGGCGATGGACGTGGTGGAATACTCTAACCGCCCCGTCACTGTGACCCATGCCAACCCAGATGCCTGGCATCCGGCGTCGCGCAATTTGCATCATGATTTACTGCAGGCCTTGTCGGAGCGCGGCGGCATGGTAGGTTTTTCACTCTACCCGCATCATCTGCGTGGTGGCAGCGATTGCAGCTTGGCTGACTTTGCGGAAATGGCGCGTGAGATGCTGCAACGCTATGGGGCTGGGATGTTTGGAATAGGCTCTGATCTGTGCCAAGATCAACCCGATAGCGTGGTGAATTGGATGCGTAATGGCCGTTGGCGCAAACATCCCGCATCGCCTGTAGCGTTTCCTGCTTGCCCAAGTTGGTTTGGCGATAATCGCGATTTCCCTGGCTTGGCGCCAGGGCTGCTGGAGGCGGGCATGACAGAGCCAGAGGTCGCGGGTCTTTTGGGGGATAATTGGATGAGTTTTTGGCAAGGGGCTTTTGTAAAATAATGAAAAATTTTACCATAGATCAGAGTGATTTACGCCCAGCCGATGAGGTAATGCGCTTGGGCCGTATGGGGGCCATGTTTCCCTCGCGCCTGTCTTTTCTGCGCACATTGACTCGCCGGCTGAGTGCGGATGGCAACCGGGTAAGCCGACCGCATTGGCAGATTGACGGCGATGGCTATGGAACGGCTGTTTATACGGTGACACTGGGCGGGCACCGCTATTCGCTTTTTGCCATTACCCAGCCGCTCGACCCGGACATGCGCACCGACCGGGTGATTGCTGAGGCTTGGGATGCCGCCTTTGTACTTTATGATGGGGTGCCGGATGCTGCAGAGATTGCCCGTCTGTCGAGCCAAGCCCCCCTGCAAGAGGGAGGCAGGTTCACACAAAAAGATCTGTGCCTGTCGCGGGCGAACAAATCTGTCCGATTATTTGAGCAAATTGCCAGCGCCCTGCGCGCTGGCGGCGCTTTGCCTATGGGGATGATCCATCAGATCGGCTATTTGATGCGTACCACAGCGGTTTACGGCAATGGCAAGTTTGGCATTGCTGATCGGCGCGACGTTGCACAGAGACCGGGGCTTGAAGGGCCCTTTATGGCCGAAATGCTCACAGTTTGGCTAATCCGCACTTTCACCCACGATCTGATTGAGCATGTGGGGGGTGCGCCTCTTCCGGCGCGGGTAAAACGGCAATTGGGCATTGGCAATTCTACTGGATTAGGTATGGCGCCGTTTTTGGTGTCTCATCCTCTGTTGCTGCACTCTTGGATGATGTGCCGTGAGACCGCTTTGGCGCGGGTCCGCGCCGCGCAGATTGATGCCGACGCGGCACAGAGGTTGATGGCCTTGGCGCGCCGGGCCGCGCAACACTTGCTTGAATGGAATATCCCAGACCCGATGCATCAGGCGCGTATTGTCACGCTTCGGCAAGAATGGGCATGCCTTACGCAGGGGTTGACGGAGGCAGGGCTATGCCAGGAAGGCGCTGCTGAAGCGCTTTTGGAGCGCTGCCGCGCCGGCAGCTGCGATTTGCAAGAATTGACCGTCAGCTGGCTGATTGAGCCGTTTGGCGATTTGGTGGATGGGCTGATCGAGTGCATGGCCAACCCGTTTGACCCTGTTTTACAGGCGCAGATGAGCTGTGAAGAGCTCCGCGTGCTTTTGCAGGCCCATTGCGCCTTTGCAACCGAGATTGATTTCACAGATCCGCAAGCCAGCGCGCAATTTTGGTATGTCTCTGAGGCCAAGTTGGAGCCACGCATTGGACAGCGTCAATTGGAGCCGGGCGCTGATCGGGAAAGCCCGCTTGATATCGCAAGGCGCATCCACTCCCTTGCTAAGGATTTATCTGGGTGTAGCGGTCCAATTTGGCAGTTTTTGACTCAATTCCCTGAGCATCGCTATGCCGTGCAGCGGGTGCAGGCTTTGGCTCAAAACCCCTATTCGGAAATTCGCGACAATCTTGTGGATGCGGATATGGCGCCAATTGACATGCTGCGCTGTAAATTGTCATTTTTTGGGGCGAGTAAATTTGACCCGAAGTCGCAGCTTTGGACTCGGATAACGCTGGCGCAGGGGGCACCTCTGGCGCAAGATTTGGCCGATGGAAATGCTTGCGATGATTGGTGGCTTCCGGTGTATGCGCCTTGATTGCTTCGTCTAATGAGCTGCAAATGCTTGTGCTCAAAGCTTGCCGGGGAGTGGGTGTTCCAATGGCACAGGCGCAAGAGGTGGCTGTGGCTCTGGTCGAAAGTCCGAAAGCTTTGAATGCCTTGCTGCCACATTTGGCCCAGTCTGTGAAAGCCGCGAAATTTGATTTTTCGGAAGGCCTTACGGTGCATGATGCATCTTTACTGCGCGATTTTTCGGCCTGTGCGGATGCGGCTGCTCTGGGGGTGCAGCCGGTTCGTATCTGTGGAATGGCGGCCTGTGATCTGGCTCACGCGCTCGCTCGGTCTCGCGGCCTGTCGATTGCGGCTGAAGGGGTGGATGTGGTGTTCACTGGACCAGAGGCGTCGCGGCCAGAGGTATCGCGCGGCGTGGTGGCGCCGGAGATTTGGCAGCAGGTCTCCAGTTTCGCCGCATTGACCTATGTTCCTGAAACAGATGCCTCCCGCCTTGGCGGGGCTGGGGCTGGTGTGAGTGATAATGACTAGGACTGACTGAACACGTCCTCGTCATAGCGCACATGTTCCAGATAGAGCCCGTCGGGCGGGCAAACTGGCCCGCAGGCGGCGCGGTCGCGGACCGCTAATGCCTCTGCAACCCGCTCGGGAGGCCAAGCGCCAGCGCCAACGCGTTCAAGTGTGCCAACCAGACTGCGCACCTGATTGTGCAAAAAGCTGCGGGCTTTGACGTGGAAGCGAATCTCTTGGCCCTCCGGGTAATTGTGGGTGGTGATATCCAAGACATCTAAGGTTTTGATCGGGCTTTTTGCTTGGCACATGGTTGAGCGGAAAGTGGTGAAGTCATGGGACCCCATAAGAAAGGCGGAGCCCGCTCGCATAGCCTCTACATCCAGCAGGTGTCTAGATTGCCAGACCAAACCGGCATCATGTGTTACCGGAGCGGCACGGCAGACGAGCCTAAACAGATAGTCGCGGCCAATGGCGGAAAACCGGGCATGCCAGTCTGGATCAACTTGCCGGCAATCGAGCACAGCAATGCGATTGGGTTTCAGGTGATAATTCAGTGCGCCTTTCAACTTTTCTGGATCCCAGGGCTTGCGCATATCGCAATGGACGACTTGTCCCAGTCCATGCACGCCTGTGTCGGTGCGGCCAGCGGCCGCAATGCTGGGCAGATCGTGCTCCAGCTGTGCCAAAGCTTTTTCCAGCGTAGTTTGCACGGTGGGCAGATCATTTTGCCGTTGCCAGCCATAGAAACCCTGGCCATGGTATTCAATTTTTAAAGCATATCGAGGCATGGGCTTGCCATTAACCCGTCGATGCGAATTTGGCAATTGCAGCAAAACTCGATAGGCATCACATCGATGCGGGCGCGGGCACATTTAAACCCAGGCAAAGCCGACAGAGCTTCCCATCTATGAAACAAAGAGAAAGGGACTCTATGGTTTTTACTGTCAGTGACAGATCGCCTGTATAATGCTGCGGGCAGCGCAGTTAGTGCCGTCTCCGGGCGTTTTGCGGATCGGGTCATCCGGCTTGGGGTAACCGGGTTCAGCCGTGCGGGAAAAACCGTGTTTATTACCTCTTTGGTGGCCAATTTGCTGAATCGAGAGCGTATGTTGCAGCTCTTGGTGACAAGTGATGGGCACATCCAATCCAGTTTTTTTGCAGTCGCAGCCCGATGACACGTTGGCGCGGTTTGACTAAGAAGCCAATCTCGATTCTTTACCGCGCCCCGCGCCGCAATGGCCGGACGGTACGCAAACCATCAGCCAATTGCGCCTGCAGTTCAGGCTGGCTCCACAGGGGATGTTCGCGGCCATGGCGCCGCCAAAAACGTTGCATTTGGACATTGTGGATTACCTTGGCGAATGGCTGCTTGATTTGGGGCTATTGAATTTGACCTATCATGAGTGGCTCAGCAGGCGTTGCAGGCCGCCCAAGGACGGGTGCAGGCCAATGAGTTTTGTACGAAACTGAACACTTCCGTTTCAGGACGGTGCGTCCCCCAGCGTGATTGGTATTATGAAGCGGGCGCTCCTGGGCGTTTTCGTGTCTGATCGGACGCGTTGACGGGTTTTGGTGTAATTTTTAGCCGTGCGCTAAACTCTCTGGGTCAAGCCAGTTGTGCAGCGACACAGAGGGGCCTATAACAGGCGCGATATGGAACGGGTATTGATCATTTTACGAATTATATCCCCGGCACTGTGATAATGCAGTGGCCGGGCCAAAGGCGTTGGAAAGCACCGCGCCGCCTTTCCCCAGATTATAAAAGATGAGACGAGATATGTCCGAACAAACAACAGACTACAAAGACACCCTCAATCTGCCTAAGACGGAGTTCCCCATGCGTGCCGGCCTGCCAAAGCGCGAACCTGAATGGTTGGCGCGTTGGGAAGAGATTGGCATCTATGACCGGTTGCGTGAAAAAGCAGGTCGCGAGAGCTTTACGCTGCATGACGGGCCGCCCTATGCCAATGGCAAATTGCACATTGGGCATGCGCTCAATAAGATCCTCAAAGATATGGTGGTGCGCTCGCAGCAAATGCTGGGCAAAGATGCGCGCTATATCCCAGGTTGGGATTGTCATGGTCTGCCGATTGAGTGGAAAATAGAAGAAAAATACCGCAAAAAAGGCCGAGATAAAGATGCAGTCCCTGTGGTCGAATTTCGTCAGGAATGCCGTGAATTTGCCGCGGGTTGGGTGGACATCCAGCGCGATGAATTCAAGCGGCTTGGCATCACCGGCAAATGGGAAAATCCCTATTTGACTATGGATTTTCATGCCGAACGGGTGATTGCGGCGGAATTTCAAAAATTCCTGATGAATGGAACGCTTTATCAAGGTTCAAAGCCTGTGATGTGGTCGCCGGTTGAGAAAACGGCTCTTGCGGAAGCGGAGGTTGAATATCACGACAAGGAAAGCTTTACCGTTTGGGTGAAATTTAAAGTGGTTGGCACGGGCGATGCCACATTGGATAGTGCCAAAGTTGTGATATGGACCACAACTCCTTGGACCATGCCGTCGAATAAGGCGGTGGTCTATGGCGCTGGAATTTCCTACGGGCTTTATGAAGTGATCGGCCGGCCTGAAGAATGCTGGGTCCAGATTGGTGAGCGGTTTATCCTGTCAGATGCATTGGCCGAAGATGTCTTGGGCCGTGCCCGCCTTGAACCGTCGATGTATCGCCGTCTATGTGATATCACGTCTGAGGATTTGGCGAAGATCCAGCTGCGTCATCCGTTGCATCGTGTTGAAGGCGGTGAAGGCGAATGGGATGATATCCGTGACTTCCGCGCAGCGGAATTTGTCACCGACAGCGAAGGCACGGGCTTTGTGCACTGTGCGCCTTCGCACGGCATGGAAGAGTTTGAGCTTTATCGCGACTTGGGCATGTTGGAGCAGGTGATCACCTATAACGTGATGGAAGATGGGCGTTTTCGCGCTGACATGCCGTTCTTTGGCGGCAAGGCAATCCTCAAGCCCAATGGTAAAGAGGGCAATGCCAATGGCGCGATCATTGAGAAGCTGGCTGAAGTGGGCGGCTTGCTTGCGCGCGGTAAAATCAAGCATAGCTATCCTCATAGCTGGCGCTCCAAGGCTCCTGTAATCTACCGCAATACGCCGCAATGGTTTGCTGCCGTCGACAAGCCCGTGAATGATGGGCAAGACACCTATGGCAAGACCATCCGCGAGCGGGCGCTGACTTCCATTGACGAGCTTGTCACCTGGACTCCACCGACCGGGCGCAATCGATTGTATTCTATGATCGAAGCACGGCCTGATTGGGTTTTATCGCGCCAGCGTGCCTGGGGGGTGCCTTTGACTTGTTTTACCAAGACTGGCAGCCTGCCCACGGATGAAGAGTATCTGCTGCGCAATGAAGAGGTGAACGCCCGTGTGCTGGCGGCTTTTGAGGCCGAGGGAGCGGATGCTTGGTATCAAGAGGGGGCGAAAGAGCGATTCTTGAGCGGCATTGTCGCACCCGATGACTATACACAGGTGTTCGACATCTTGGACGTTTGGTTTGACAGCGGATCTACGCATGCTTTTGTGTTGCGCGACCGGGCGGATGGGTCTGATGATGGTTTGGCCGATCTCTACCTTGAAGGCACGGACCAACATCGTGGATGGTTCCATTCCTCGATGCTGCAATCTTGCGGGACGAAGGGCCGTGCGCCCTACCGGGGCGTGCTGACCCATGGATTCACGCTGGACGAAAAGGGTATGAAGATGTCCAAATCCATTGGAAATACCGTTTCGCCGGAGGATGTGATCCGGCAATATGGTGCGGATATCTTGCGTCTTTGGGTGGCGCAATCGGACTATACGAGCGATCTTAGAATCGGTCCTGAGGTTCTTAAAGGCGTTGCGGATAGCTATCGCCGCCTTCGCAACACTATGCGGTTCATGCTGGGCTCATTAGCGGATTTCACCCCAGAAGATAAGGTGACGGCCGAGGCAATGCCTGAGTTGGAGCGATGGGTTTTGCACCGCTTGGCGCAATTGGATACTACCGTGCGAGAGGGCTATGCGGCCTATGACTTCCAAGGGGTTTTCCAAGCCTTGTTCCAATTCGCAACCGTAGATCTGTCGTCATTCTACTTCGATATTCGCAAAGACGTGCTCTATTGCGATGGCGATACCGTAGAACGCCGCGCTGCTCGGACGGTTTTGGACATTCTCTATCACCGTTTGACAACCTGGCTGGCCCCGGTTCTGACCTTCACAATGGAAGAGGTTTGGCTGGAGCGTCACGCGGAGGAGGGCAGTTCGGTGCATTTGCAAGATATGCCGCAGACTCCATCCAGCTGGTCCAATCAAGATTTGGCCGAGAAATGGTCAAGCATCCGCAAGGTGCGCCGCGTCGTGACTGGAGCGCTGGAAGTGCAGCGGCGTGAAAAGAAAATCGGCTCCAGCCTTGAGGCGGCGCCGGTGGTCTATGTATCGGCAGTTGTTGCAGAGGTGTTGAAATCGGTGAGTTTTGCTGATCTGTGTATCACATCTGGAATTGAAATTTCGTCCGCGGCAGCGCCAGAGGCTGCTTTCAACCTAGAAGATACAGAAGGGGTGGCGGTGTCTTTCGCGAAGGCCAGCGGTGAAAAATGTCAACGGTGTTGGAAAATTCTGCCAGACGTGGGTCAGCACAGTCACGGTGGGGTCTGCGGGCGCTGCGATGCGGCGCTGCGCTAGGTTGTTGCTGTGTAATTTTGCGGCGGTGCGCTTAACGCGGCACTCTTTCGTTTGCTTTGTAAGGTCACTGTGACTGGGCTTGTGTTCAGCTCGGTGGTATTGGCCGCCCTATTGCATGCCAGCTGGAATGCGTTGGTTAAAACAGGGCATAACAAGCAATCGGGCATGCTGCTTTTGACCTTGGCTCATGCGTTCTTTGGTCTTTGCCTGCTACCATTTGTTTCGGTGCCGCAGGGCGCGGCTTGGCTCTGGCTCATCGCCTCGGGCCTCATTCATATGTTTTATCAATTGTTCTTGGGCTTTGCCTACGAGCGTGGGGATTTAAGCCGGGTTTATCCCATTGCCCGCGGGGCTGCGCCGATGATCGTTTTGATCGTCAGCCTGTCTTTCGGTATCGATCCGTTGCGCGGTTTGGATTTGCTGGGGATCTTAGTGTTGGGACTGGGCATTGTCCTTATGGCGCATGGGGTGCTCAGCTCGGGCGAAGATCGCAGGCTCATTCCGCTGGCACTTGGGTCAGCGGCCGCCACGGCCGGCTACTCACTGGTGGATGGGCTGGGCGCGCGGGTGATGGGAGATGCGCTGGGCTATGTCTCGTGGCTGCTGATTTTCTCTGCCGTGTTTTACACGCCCGTAATTGTGGCGCTGCGCGGTCGTTCGGTTCTTCCGCAGGGGCTTGGGCAAATTGCGCTCGGGCTTTGCGCTGGGTTTGCTTCTTTTATTGCTTATGTGCTTGTAGTTTGGGCGATGACGAAAGCGCCCATTGCCCTGGTCACCGCGTTGCGTGAAAGCTCCATTCTTTTCGCGATGTTGCTGGGCTGGTTGTTCTTTCGAGACACTATGGGGCCGACCAAAATTTTGGCCGGTTTGGTGATTGTCGCCGGAGTCATTCTTACCCGTTTCTAGGGTTTGGCGGTCATTTGCTGGGCAATGCCGGCAAAGAGAAGATAGGCCGAACAGCTCACCAAACCGAGGTTGGCCAAATAAACTTCGGTGAAATTTCCCCAAGCGGCCCAAGCGGCAAAGCCCACCCAGGCCAAAGCAGTGGGCAGGGTCAAAGTCCGCCAACGCTCCGTGCGTACGGGATGGACAAATTTGAGTGGCAGGAACATCGAGATGGCCAAGAGTGTAACCGTTACAAGAATGACCCAGTGGTTGGGCTCGGTGGCAAAGATCACAATTACTGCCATATTCCAAGCACCTGGAAAGCCCTGAAAGGAGTTGTCTTTAGTCTTCATGCGCTGATCTGCGAAATACATCGCGCTTGCGAAGGTGATGACTATGATCGCCACCCATCCTGACCAACCGGCCAGCAAACCACTGGCGAATAACGCATAAGCCGGAATGAACACATAGGTCAGATAATCGATGATTAAATCGAGCAGCACCCCATCAAACAGCGGCGCATTGGTTTTGACATCAAAGCGACGGGCTAAGGGACCATCGATTCCATCAACGAAAAACGCCACCACGAGCCAGACAAACATCATGTCCCATTTTTCATTGACCGCTTCCAGCATTGCCAACATGGCAAAAACAGCACCGGTTGCGGTTAGCAAGTGAACCGCTAAGGCTTTTAATCGAATATCCATGCGCTCATATAGGCGTAATTCTCAACCCGTGGCAATCAAGCTTTGGGGTGGGCGGCGTTGTAAATATCCATCAAGCGGGAGGTGTCGACCGCGGTATAGGTTTGCGTGGTCGAAAGCGAGGCATGGCCGAGCAGCTCTTGGATCGTTCGCAGATCACCGCCGGCGCTGAGCAGATGTGTGGCAAAGGAGTGGCGCATGGCGTGGGGGGTCGCGCTTGCAGGTAGCCCCAATTGCATTCGCGCCATGCGCATGGATTTTTGTATCAATCCCGGCCCCAATGCCCCGCCGCGTTTGCCGCGAAAGATCGGATCTTTCGCTCTGATATGAAAGGGGCAGAGCTCTACATATCGCAGCACAGCAGCACGGGCCACTGGTAAGACCGGCACCAAGCGCTGCTTGCCGCCCTTGCCTGTGATGCGTAAGACTTCGGGCAATGGATGATCTGCCCCAGTTAATCCAAGTGCCTCAGATATGCGGAGGCCGCAGCCATAAAGCAGAATTAAAACAGCGGCATCGCGGGCGGCGATCCAATCTTCTTGGGCTTGCAACTCGACAGTCTCAATCATGTCATGAGCGGCATCTTCGGCCAGAGGGCGGGGCAGCTTGCGTTCAAATTTTGGCGCGCGTGCCAATAATACGGCCGTCGGCTCAAGTGCGTGGCGCTCGGCGAGCCAACGGAAGAAGGTTTTAACGGCGGAAAGCGCGCGCGCCAAACTGCGGCTACTCACCCCGCGGCTGCGTTCATGCGCCATCCATGCGCGCATGTCGCGTGTGGCAATCGCGGCCAGAGAGGACAGCCCTTGCCGACCGCCGTGATGTTGACCCATGAAGGCGACAAATCCAGCCACGTCGGTTGCATAGGCGTTGAGGGTGTTATCGGCTGCAGCTTTCAAAGCACGCTCATGAGACAACCATTGTTCCATGGCATCGCGAATGGCCGGTGATATCAAGGTGAGGTTAGCCCTCTCTGACATAATTGCCCCCTATGCCAGCCACCGGCGCAGTGCACGCTCAAAAACTGTTGCAAAAAATGTCAACAAATCCGTTCCCTGGGTGGGAGAAAATTGCTCGGCATCCTTGGCGGCAAGAATCAAAAGACCGGGGACGGTGCCCGCGCCAAAATCAAGCTGCAAACAAGCTTCGGACCCCATGGGTCCTATGGCTTCCGGATAGACAAAAACATTTGGGTTCGTGACCCTGCGCAGGGCTACTTTTGCCGCCAAGTTTTGGGACAGGTAATCGGCTACGAAGCCTGATGGGGCTGTTTTCACAACAGGGCCCAAAGGCGCGAGGTTGGGATTGGGACTTTGGTTTTGAGATTCTAAAATCAAGCAGGCGTAGTCGATCCGCAAAATATCGACCATCTCTGCGCCAATCATGGTCAAAAATTCGCCAAAATCTGTCGGCTCCATGATTTTCAATAAGGCGCGATGGATTTGTTGCGTGCCGGCGAGATTGTCGTAAGCGGCAGCAATAACTGATCGGTTGGTTTCTTCGAGCCGGCCCAATTGCGCCTCGAGCCGTTGCATAGCGACGCTGCGCAAATCCACAATATTTTGACCCAATGTCTCATCATGGGCCGCCAATAACGCACGCATCACATCTGGGGCGTCAAGAACGATCCTTGGGTTCTCGGTAATGATATCGCGTAAGATTTCTTCGGCTTGCGCTGCGGTTTGCGGTGTCATGGCTGTCTCATTCACTGAAGCGATGGATGTCATATATGGATTGTAGACAGGTTTACCACAGGTTAGAGAATTTTCTGCCCTGTTTTCGCCCAATCCGACATAAATTGCTCCAACCCCTTTTCAGTCAAAGGGTGATTGGCCAAAGATTTGATCACATTTGGCGGCGCTGTGATCACATCTGCCCCAATCAAGGCCGATTGGGTTACATGGTTCACGGTGCGAATTGAAGCCGCCAGAATTTGCGTGTCAAATCCAAAATTGTCATAAATTTGGCGTATGTCTGCGATTAAATCCATGCCTTCGATGTTCACATCATCCAGGCGGCCGATGAAGGGACTGATGAAGGTTGCCCCGGCTTTGGCGGCCAAAAGCGCTTGGTTGGCGCTGAAGCAGAGGGTGACATTCACCATTTTGCCTTCGCACGACAGGGCCTTACAGGCTTTGAGCCCGTCCCATGTCAGGGGCAATTTCACGGTGATGTTTGAGGCAATTGCTGCCAGTTTGCGTCCTTCGGCGATCATATCTTCCGCTTTGGTGGCAACCACTTCGGCGCTGACTGGGCCGGAGACCAATTCGCAAATTTCACGCGTAACTTCAATAATATCACGGCCAGATTTCAAGATTAACGAGGGATTGGTTGTCACCCCATCGACCATGCCTAAATCGTTCAACTCAGCAATTGCGTCTATTTCAGCAGTATCAACAAAAAATTTCATGGCATATGTCCTTGATAGCTTGGCCTTCGTTGAGGCAAGCTTTATCTGAGTTTTCAGGGTACTGAAAGCCCTGCAGCTAAGGAAATGCCGTGTCAGAGCCCCAATTCTTTCATCAAGGTGATTTGGTCGCCGTCCTAACCAGCCAGCCGCTGGATCGGGTGCTGGACTACAAAGCGCCTGAAGGTGGATGCTGGCAGGGGGCTTTTGTTGAGGTGCCCTTGGGTCCGCGCAAGGTCTTGGGTGTTGTCTGGCGCGCCGGATCTGGGAATTACGACACTGCCAAAATTCGGGCAGTGATCCGCGTGCTTGATGTGGCGCCCATGCAACAGAGTATGGCAGAATTCTTGCGCCGGGTCTCGGATTATACGCTCACGCCAATGTCAAAAATGTTGCGCCTGGCCACGCGCGCGCCGGGTTTGGGCGATCCGCCCTCGATGCGGCAGGTGTATCGCTTGGGCGCACAGACAGAGGCGCGCAAGACCGACGCGCGGCAAAAAGTGCTTGCAGTTTTGGAAGAATTTTCTGAGCTGTGTTTTACGCTGAAGGAATTGTGTGAAGCGGCTGGCGTGACCTCATCAGTGGTTAAAGGTCTGGTTAAATTGGGGGATGTGGCGGAGGTGGCCACGCCGCAAGATACGCCCTTTGCGCATTTAAACCCAAGCTTACCCGGCAAGAGCCTATCTGAAGATCAGGCCGATGCGGTTGCGCAATTGCAGGCCAATGCCGCAGGCTACCGCACGACGCTTTTGAAAGGTGTCACGGGATCGGGCAAAACCGAGGTATATCTGGAGGCGGTGGCCAGCTGCCTCAAACAGGGGCGACAGGCGTTGGTTTTATTGCCTGAAATCGCTTTGACATCAGAATTTTTGACCCGTGTGGAGGCGCGTTTCGGCGCGCGCCCGGCGGAATGGCATTCGGGGGTGACCATGACCGAGCGGCGCCGCACCTGGAAAATGGTGGGGCAAGGGCATGCGCAAATGGTGGTCGGTGCGCGCTCGGCATTGTTTCTGCCGTTTCAAGAATTGGGTCTGATTGTTGTAGATGAGGAACACGACAGCAGTTACAAACAAGAGGACGGCGTACTGTATAATGCGCGAGATATGGCCGTGTTACGCGGGTCTTTGGTTGGCGGGCAGGTGGTGCTGGCCAGCGCAACGCCGAGTCTCGAAAGTTGGGCCAATGTTGAGGCGGGAAAATATACGAAAATTGAACTGAAAAGCCGTTTCGGCGCGGCGGTTTTGCCTGAGATGATGGCGATTGATATGCGGCAAGAAACCTTGCCTGCAAATCGTTGGATATCCCCCAGGCTGCAAAAGATGGTTCAGGCACGCAATCAGGCGGGGGAACAATCCTTGCTCTTTATCAATCGCCGTGGTTATGCGCCAATCACGCTCTGCCGGGCTTGTGGCAATCAAGTGGGCTGCGATCATTGCGATGCGCGGATGGTCGAGCATCGGTTTCTAAAGCGCTTAATGTGTCACCAATGTGGCGAGAGTAAGCCAGTGCCAAAAATTTGCCCCAGTTGCGCCGCAGAGGACCGTTTGGCTGTGGTTGGGCCCGGTGTGGAGCGATTGGCGGAGGAGGCCACAGCGCTCTTTCCTGAGGCGAAAGTCGCAGTTCTATCCTCTGATTTATTTGGTTCAGCGCGAGCACTCAAAGAGCAAATCGCTAAGCTGGCAGCCGGTGCGGTGGATGTGATCATTGGCACGCAGCTGGTCGCCAAAGGGCATAATTTTCCTAAGTTGACTTTGGTTGGTGTGATTGATGCAGATTTGGGGCTGCAAGGGTCGGATTTACGAGCTGCAGAACGTACCTTTCAGCTCATGCGCCAAGTGGCCGGACGTGCCGGACGGTCGGACAAGCCCGGAGTGGCGGCCTTGCAAACGCATCAACCTGAGCACCCAGTGATCCGAGCAATTCTGGACGGGGATGAAGAGGCTTTTTGGAGCGCCGAAGCACAAGCCCGCGCGCAAGCCGGTGTGCCGCCTTATGGTCGGTTGGTTGGGGTTGTCTTATCTTCACCCGATACGCAGGAGGCGTTTGAGGTGGGGCAAACTATGGCGCGCAATTGTCAGCCTTTGACTGATATAGGAGCGCAGATCTTCGGGCCAGCACCGGCGCCCATTGCTCGCATCCGTGGGCGTTACAGGGTGCGTTTGTTAATTAAGGCTGACAAAAATGCCCCTATTCAGGCAGCTTTGAGTGCTTGGGCGGCCCTCTTTAAATTGCCAAATTCCCTCCGCTTGTCGATCGACATTGATCCACAGAGTTTTTATTGACGCCCTACTATTGCGCTGCAATGTCGCCCGCATCTGGATCGGCAAGGGCCACGATATCGAACATGATCCGATTGAGTTCAAAGTCCTTTGGCGTGTAGATTCGCGCGATGCCCATGGCGCGCAGCTTTTGTGCATCCTCATCAGGAATAATCCCGCCCACGATCACCGGAATATGGTTCAGCTCGGCCGCCTGCAGCTTTGCCATCAGCTCTTGCATCAAGGGCATATGCGAGCCGGAGAGGATAGACAGGCCGATCACATGAACGGCGCCGTCACGCGCGGCTGTTATGATTTCGTCCGGAGTGAGGCGGATGCCTTCATAAGAAATTTCCATTCCGCAATCCCGGGCGCGGGTGGCGATTTGTTCGGCGCCGTTGGAATGCCCATCCAGACCCGGTTTTCCCATAAAAAACGTCAGTTTGCGTCCCAGCCGATCACTGACCGCTGCGACTTGATCGCGAATGTCATCTAAGCCCTCGGTGCGGTTTGAAGGGGTGCCGCTGACGCCGGTGGGGCCTCTATATTGTCCGAAGGCTTGGCGCAGCACATCGCCCCATTCGCCCGTGGTTACCCCGACTTTCGCGGCGGCAATTGAGGGTGGCATAATATTGCTGCCATCGAGCGCGGCTGCGCGTAGATCTCGAAGGGCGTCGTTCACCGCTTGCGCATCTCGCGCTTCGCGCCAGCTGATGAGTTGTGCGATTTGCTTGGCTTCGGTCTTGGGGTCCACCGTCATGATCGCATCGTCGCCTGCGGTGAGCGGGCTGGCTTCACCCTTCTGATATGCGTTGACTCCGACCACAGTCATATCCCCACTTTCAATCTTCCCAATGCGGGCGGCATTGGACTCGACCAAACGGGACTTCATATAGTCGATCGCTTCAACGGCTCCCCCCATGGAATCGATCAGCGCCAGCTCGGCCCGTGCACCATCTTTCAGGGCTGCGACTTTGCGCTCGACGGCGGGGTTTTCGTCAAACAGATCCTCATATTCCAGAAGATCGGTTTCAAAGGCCATAATTTGTTGCATCCGCAGGGACCACTGCTGATCCCAGGGGCGCGGCAGGCCCAAGGCCTCATTCCAAGCGGGCAATTGCACGGCGCGGGCGCGGGCTTTCTTGGAAAGGGTGACGGCCAGCATTTCTATCAAAATACGATAAACGTTGTTTTCCGGTTGTTGTTCGGTCAGGCCCAAGGAGTTGACCTGCACACCATAGCGAAAACGCCGCATCTTCGGGTCGCTCACCTCGTAGCGTTCGCGGCAGATCTCATCCCATAGATCCACAAAAGCGCGCATTTTGCACATTTCGGTGACAAAACGGATGCCAGCGTTCACGAAAAAGCTAATCCGCCCGACCATTTGGCCAAAATGCTCTTCATGCACCTTGCCTTTGAGGTCATCCAAAACCGCAGTCGCTGTGGCGAGAGCGAAGGCCAGCTCCTGCTCCGGTGTCGCGCCGGCCTCTTGCAGATGGTACGAGCAGACGTTCATCGGGTTCCATTTGGGCAGGTTCGCGCGCGTGTAGGCGGCGATGTCGGTAATCATCCGCAAGGAGGGTTTTGGTGGGCAAATATATGTGCCTCGGCTCAAATATTCTTTGATTATATCATTTTGCACCGTGCCTTGCAGCGCGCTGATATCGGCGCCTTGCTCATCAGCTACGGCAATATAGAGCGCCAGCAGCCAAGGCGCGGTGGCATTTATGGTCATGGAGGTGTTCATCTGATCAAGTGGGATGTCGGAAAAGAGCGTGCGCATATCTCCCAAATGGCTGACGGGAACACCGACTTTACCCACTTCTCCACGCGCCAAGATATGGTCGCTGTCATAGCCCGTTTGTGTCGGCAGATCGAAGGCCACGGACAGGCCGGTTTGCCCTTTGGCGAGATTGGATAGGTAAAGCGCATTTGAAGCCTCGGCCGTTGAATGGCCTGCATAGGTTCGAAACAACCATGGACGATCTTTTTGCACTTGGGTCATGACAGCCTTCCAGTTTTACGTGCGAAATATAATTGCGAATTCTCTTTTAATGACGGAATAATCTCACCCTGTCAATTCGCTGCAGCGCGGCAATTTTATCATCTGGGCATATCTGCCATTTCAGACAGATTGGCTGAATGTTTGAGACAATTGAGCTTTCGATTTGGTTTGTGGTGATCGCGACGGTTTTCGCTGCGATTGCCGCGTTGGAGCGGGCTTTGATCCCTTCTGTGCGGTGGTATTTCCGGCGCAGAATGCAACGTGTGGTCAATAGATAAACGCGCGTTTGGACCGTCCGATTGAACCGTTCAAATTGGCCCGGCGCCATGATATGATCCAAAGGCGGCTCTATCATCCCGATGTGATGCAGGCGGTCAATGATCATGCCCGCAGGAAGGGCATCCCCGAAAATGTTGCCTTTCAACAGGCCAAAAAACATGCGCGAGAAATCGTGCCTTCCTTCAGCGCGACGGTCTATTTCACCGTTGCCAGCACCATTGCACACTTTCTGAGCGAGACGCTTTACAGGGTGCGTATTGGGCGTTTTGACGCTGTCTTGAGCGGTTTGGATCCGAAGGCAACTGTTGTGTTTGTCATGAACTATCGCTCCAATATGGATTATGTTCTGGTGACTTATCTGGCCGCACAACGCTCTGCTTTATCTTATGCGGTTGGCGCATGGGCCCGGATCTGGCCGATCGGCCTGCTCATTCGTGCGATGAGCGCGTTTTTCATTCGCCGCAAGTTTCGTGGATTGCTTTATAGCAGGGTTCTGGCCTGCTATGTGCAGATGGCTACACAGGGTGGGGTGACGCAAGCTGTGTTTCCTGAGGGCGGTCTGTCACTGGATGGGCATATCGCGCCGTCGCGTTTGTGGATTTTAAATTATGTTATTTCGGGCTGGGAACTAAAGGGCCGGGGTGTAACATTCGTGCCAGTATCGATCAATTACGATCGGCTCCTGAAGGATTATATTCTCCTCGCCGCTGGCAAACGCGGCCAGAGGCGGTTTGGTGCAAATATCTCGGTGATTGCTTGGTTTATCGGTAAACAATTTTGGCTATGGTTAGCGGGCCGTTATCAGCGCGTTGGCTATGCCGTTGTACATTTTGGCACGCCGGTTAGTCTGTCAGACTTTCACAAACAGACGGGTGCGATCTCCTCTGCTGTGCTTGCGCGAGAGATCATGGTGCAGGTGGAGGCCGGCATTCCTGTTCTGCCAGATCCACTAATTTCGTTGATATTGGTTAATAATGCGCCGCTGCGAGCGATGAAGCTTAATGCTGCATTTGCGGCCGTTAAACCAGAGTATTTGCAAAATACTCCAGTGGCTTGGGCCGAGGCGGCGGAGGTGGCTGTGCTAAATTTGGTGCAGCGCAAGCTGATTGTTCATGAGGCGGGGCGATATATCATCACTGAGAAAGGTAAATCTGTTCTGACCTATTATGCCGCCAGCTTGTCTCACATATTAAAAAATTAATAAAGTAATTAAATTACAATTTTAAGCAAAAATAAGTTGCAATATTACGCGATGGATTTTATCCATTGAGGGGCAGGTTGATTCTGCATCGCAGCAACATCGTAGGGGCCTCTAATGCCATTGGATTCAAACTCACCCTTGACCGTTTACATCGCGGAGAAAAAAGACCTCTATGATATGGGCGAAATGCCGCCCTTGGGTCATGTGCCAAAGCAAATGTACGGCTGGGCCATTCGTAAGGAGCGTCATGGCGAGCCAGATACGGCCATGTTGCAAGAAGTTTTGGATGTGCCAGAATTGGACAACTACGATGTCTTGGTCTTGGTAATGGCGGCTGGAATTAACTATAACGGCGTTTGGGCCGCGTTGGGCGTGCCGATCAGCCCCTTTGATGGCCACAAGCAACCCTATCACATCGCGGGGTCTGATGCGTCAGGCATCGTTTGGGCCGTAGGATCAAAAGTCACTCGGTGGAAAGTTGGTGACGAGGTTGTGGTACATTGCAATCAAGACGATGGGGACGACGAGGACTGCAATGGCGGTGATCCGATGTACTCGACCTCACAGCGGATATGGGGCTATGAAACCCCTGATGGCTCCTTCAGCCAATTTACTCGGGTGCAAAGTCAACAGCTTATGCCGCGTCCGCAGCATCAAACCTGGGAAGAGAGCGCCTGTTACACCCTGACCTTGGCCACAGCCTATCGAATGCTGTTTGGACACGCGCCACATGAGCTGAAACCAGGACAAAATGTATTGATTTGGGGGGCATCGGGAGGGCTCGGCTCTTACGCGGTGCAGCTGGCCAGTGTGGTGGGCGCCAATGCCATTGGTGTAATTAGTGATGAAAGCAAACGTGATTTTGTTATGGGGCTCGGCGCCAAAGGCGTGATCAACCGCAATGAATTCAATTGCTGGGGGCAAATGCCGACGGTCAATACTCCGGAATATGCCGCGTGGTTCAAGCAAGCCCGCAAATTTGGTGCTGCGATTTGGGAGATCACCGGCAAGGGAAACAACCCCGATCTGGTGTTTGAACATCCTGGCCAAAGCACCTTTCCTATATCGACCTTCGTGTGTAAAAAAGGTGGTATGGTGGTGATCTGTGCGGGCACCACCGGGTATAATTTGACCCTCGATGTCCGCTATATGTGGATGCATCAAAAGCGCCTTCAGGGCTCTCACTTTGCCAATCTCAAGCAGGCGGCTGCGGCCAATCGGCTGATGTGTGAAGACAAGCTTAATCCTTGCTTGTCGGAAACCTTTGACTGGAAGGACCTACCCGAAGCGCATATGAAAATGCGTCGCAATGAGCATCTGCCGGGCAATATGTCTGTATTGGTGCAAGCGCCCCGCCGCGGGTTGCGCACGATTGAACAGACGCTTGCGGTTGCGCGGTAAAAGACCCGCCGGGAGCAATTAATTTGCTCCCGGTATCTCAGGGCTAGCAATAGCTCTGGCCCCATGGCAAGCCATTGGCTAAACAGAGGCATGTCACAGACCCCAATTTCCTATTCCGAGGATCAGGCCCAGGCCTATGATACCATCAGTGAAATTCTGCGCTCTGCGGGCGTGGATTTGGCCAATGGGATCGTTACCCTGCCGCGGGAGAGTAGAGATAATATTGCCGCCGTCATTGGCAAGGCAGGATCCGGTAAAACTCTGCTTCTGGCTCAGCTTTATCATGCGTTGAAAGATGCGGGGCTGAACATCGTGTCGGGAGATTATGAACCCCGGGCGCGCAAAGACCGCCGTACTTTGGCGATTTTGGCCCCTACCAATAAAGCCGCAAGCGTGCTGCGCAATAGAGGTGTGCCAGCTACGACCATCCACCGCATTTTATATACGCCGATGTATGATCCTGAATATGAGAAAATCGCTGAATGGCTCGGTGGCAACGGCACGCGACCAGAGGTGGAAGGCGTCAGTGACCTCGCATTGGACCGGGCATTGAGTTTCTTTTCCTCCAATGCATCTGTTCCCGGCGCTTTGGCTGCAGCTGGGTTGCGTGGGTCTGATTTTATCACCGGATGGAAGCGCCGCGAGGAGCCCTTGGACGTGGGCTTTGTTGATGAAAGTTCCATGCTGGATGCGCAGCAATTAGACGATCTCAAAGAAATTTTTCCTACATTGATTCTGTTTGGTGATCCGGCGCAATTGGCGCCCGTGAACCAATCAGGTGCGATGGTGTTTGACGCTTTGCCTGAGGAACGCCGCTTGGTGTTGAGCCGGGTACATCGCCAAACGCAAGACAATCCGATCTTGGATCTGGCCCATGCTTTGGGTGATCCCTCTTTGCAGTTTTCTGATTTTGAGCAGATGGTGCGTGAGGCTTCGATGCGCGACGATCGGGTGGTAGTCGGTCAAAGAGTTGAAGCGGACATGATGGCGCGCTCGCCCGTTTTAGTGTGGCGCAACGTGACACGGATCAAGCTCATTCAAGCCTTCCGCGGGGCCTATCAAGCTCCTATGGAGGAGTTGCTGCCGGGCGAACCTTTGATTTGTGATGGTATTGAGCTGCCTTTGAAGCATCGAAAAAAGCGGTTGGACTTGGAGGCGCGGGGTCTGATTAAGGGCGCGCAGGTGGTCTATCTTGGTCCTGGCCGTAAACCTGGATTTTCGCGCCTGCATGTCATCGGTGCTGAGCATCCGCAGCTGAGCGCCGCCAGTATCGTCAAGATTGAAATGCCCGACGAGGAAGAACCTTTCATTCCCTTCGCCGCCCGCATGGGGGCCACCTTTTTGCATGGTGCGGCGGTGACCATTCATAAGGCTCAAGGCTCGCAATGGGATACGGTGCAAGTCTTTGCACCCGATATTTTTGTGGCCGCTCGCATGAACCGAACAGAGGCCGGCACGCAGCTTTGGAAACGTTTGGCCTATGTGGGGATCACCCGAGCCGAGAACCGGATCATTTGGGTTGTGCGCAATCGGCTGGCGCGTCCGAGTGGTGCTCTGGCGGTTGATGATCTAACTGCAGAAGTGCCGAATTTTGAGCTGACCATGGAGCCGATTGAAGATCGAAAAGACGGTGCATTCTGAAGCAAAGAGTGGCGGGCCCACCAGAACAACCGTGTTGGTACTGAATTCCCGAGGACCTGTATGTACAGGTGGGTGCCAGGTAAAAGAACCAGGATTCAATCAGAGCCAGCTCCCTCGGATTGCGTATGGCCACTGGAATTTGACCGCTTTCGAGAAGGGCAGAACCCGCCGCCAGTTGAGATAGGCCTTTGCATGAACTTGTGCAAGGGCTCACGCAACAATCGGCGCACCACCTGCTTGGGTAAATTGGGCGATCATCCCCTCCATTCGCCCCACCCGCTCTCGCGCACCAGGTGGGGCGGTAAAGTCCTGCACTATTGCCTGCCATTTCGCCGTGGCCCGGGCTTCAGCGGTCAATGCGCCATTCTTTTGCCATGTGCCAAAATTTGACAGATCCGCATTTACTGGCTCTAGAAATGCTGTACTGTAAAGCTTTAAGGTCTGATCTGTTTCGAAAAAATGCCCGCCTGGCGCTACTTGACCGATGGCGTCAAGCCCAATGGCTGCCGGATCTGCGGCCACAGGTTTGCATAAATGTGCGATGGCTTGCAGCGCTTCGATGTCTTGGATGAATTTCTCGAAACCAAACGTCAGCCCACCCTCGAGCCAGCCAGCGGCATGAATGACCATGGTCGCATTGGCTTGAAGGCAACCCCAAAGAGACATGAGGGTTTCATGGGTGGCCTGCATATCATTGGTATTGGCTGCTGTACCGGCGGCTGAACGCCAAGGCAGGCCAACGTGCCGGGCCAATTGCCCCGAACCGATCGACATTTGAATATGTTCCGGTGTGCCGAAACTCGGCGCTCCCGATTTCATATTCACGTTCGAGCCAAAGCCTCCGTACATGACTGGAGCGCCGGGTTTGGCCAATTGATTGAGCGTAATAGCGGCCAAAGCCTCGGCATGTTGCAAGGTCAAAGCCCCGGCAATCGTGATTGGAGCCATAGCTCCCGCCAAACAAAACGGCGTGACAATGCACATTTGCCCGGCGCGAGCGAAGTCTATCAAAGCCTGTGCCATGGGTCGATCCAACATGCGCGGGGAGTTGGTATTGATGACCGTGGAACAATAGGGAGCATTGTTAAATTCGGCGGCGCTGAGGCCTAGTGCAGTTTGAATGATCTCAAAGCATTCCTGCACCTGCTGGCGGCCCCGGCCGTAGACGGTCACGGCCTTATCGCCCAAACCCAGCTGCGTTTGCATTATCGCGTAATGGCGCAAATGCACCGGAATGTCTTGCGGTTCAGGCGCGGGGCTTGGTTTATGGATGACGTCGAAACTCTGCATGAGGCGTACAGCGTTTTGGTAGCTCGCCAGATCACCCGGCCGGCGGCCGTGGATCGCGTCGCTGACATTGGGGCAACCGCCGCCTGGGGTGAAGATCAGCTGTCCGGGCGCGATTGGTAGATTGCGTTCGCGATTGGGTGCGCGCAGGGTGAAGGACTTTGGTGCAGAGGCTAGCGCGGCCTCCACCGTATCCGAGCTGATCCGCAGCATATCCTCAGCGGCAGCAGCGCCATGTTTCGTAAAAAGCTCAATCGCCTCAGGCAGCAGGACCTTGATCCCAAAGTCTTGCAAGACATCCAAGGCTGCTTGATGGATCGCCTCTACCCGATCTTGCGAGAAAATACTTTGCGGTTCAAAAGGATGGTTCAGGACCGACCAACTGTGCGTCGAATCGGCGGCCTGTCTGATTTTGCGGCGTCTCATCCCTGACACGATAGCTGTGTTTGAGGCTGGCGCAATAGGTCGCTTGCCTTTGCCCCCTTGCACTGCTTGCCCGTTCGTTCATAAATAGCGCATGGACGAGACCAATCTTTCAAAACTTATGCCAGGCCAGATTTTGGCGCGCGGCGTGTGCCGCCATTTGCTAAGCTACGATTTTGTTTCAGTTGAAGAATTGGTGCCTACACCGGGCCGCCGAGTGGATGTGATGGCGCTGGGTCCAAAGGGGGAGATATGGATTATCGAATGCAAATCTTCCCGCGCCGATTTTCAATCCGACAATAAATGGCAAGAATACTTAGAGTGGTGTGACAGATATTTCTGGGCCGTAGATCAAGAGTTTCCCAGTGAAATTTTACCCGATGCCACCGGGCTTATGGTGGCCGATGCCTATGATGCGGCGATCCTGCGCATGGGGCCGAAGCATAGGTTGGCGCCCGCTCGGCGCAAAGTCATGATCCAAAAATTCGCCCGTCATGCCGCACGTCGAGCACAGGCCAGTCGCGACCCCGGTGTGGTGCGCTTCAGCGGTTCCGCTTGAGGGGTATCGCGCCTATTTTGCCACCGCTGCAGCGGCTCGGGCGGCGGCTATTATTTCTTCTGCAATGTCATTTGCTTCATCAATCTCGAAATCCATCGGAATTTCGGCATCGCCGGCAGTGACGAAAATTCTCACCATGCCTTGATCCGTGGGGCCAATTTGCAAATTTGCTTCGATGTCTTTTTCAGTGTTGATGCCCATGAGTGTGCCTTTCGATCTATGTTTTTGGCGTAAGGGGCTTTTGAAATATGATCAAGTGTCTTTCCGGTGGCTTTCTCGCAGTTTCAAGCCTCTGTCAGGCCTGATGCGTGCATTTTCCTGCATTTTGTGGGCCGATGGTGTGTATTGCGCAATCGAGCTCTTGCATTCACACAGTAGCCCCGCTAAGCCGATTTCAGTGCCGCCTTAGCTCAGTTGGTTAGAGCGCCTGATTGTGGATCAGGAGGTCCCTGGTTCGAGACCAGGAGGTGGTACCATCAGATCAATTGCTTAGTATAGATTGCTCATAGTGATATGCCCTGTTCTAGCATTTTTGGTGAAAACGGTTCCAACTAATGATCGGCGTTTGCGTATACTACTGAGAGGCATGCACCGAGACCTGAAAAAATGAAATTGCAACATTAATACATTTGATGATTATAAATATAAGTTGAAGACTGGCCCCGTGGAATCATCCTGGCAACATATGGATTGGAGACGAGATGCGATTTTTGAAAACCATACCCTTACTATTTTCTGCCGCTATAATGGGTGGAGTAGTACAAGCTAATCAACTGACTATTCTGCATATAAATGATCATCATTCCCATTTGCGCGCCGATGGGAGAATGTCGTTAAACATTGGTGGTAATAAAACACGCGTTCGTTCTGGCGGTTTTCCAGCTATAGTACGTACTTTTGATAAACTGTCAGCCGGTAGAAGTAATGTTTTAAAACTCCATGCAGGGGATGCCATAACAGGCGATCTATACTACACCTTATTTAAAGGTGAAGCGGATGCTGCGTTGATGAATGAAGTTTGTTTTGATGCATTTGCGCTTGGAAATCACGAGTTTGATGATGGAGATTTAGGCCTTGTAAATTTTCTAAACTTTCTGAACGAAGGAGTATGTCAGACACCAATCTTAGCTGCAAACGTAGTTCCAAAAGTTGGATTATCTCCACTAACAAAAAATTCAACTACTGATTACATACAGCCTTTTACTGTCATAAGTAAGGGAGGGATGAGTATTGGAATAATTGGTATTGATATTGCCAATAAGACTAAAAATTCATCTAGTCCCGATGAAAGCACTATCTTTCTAGATGAAACTGATACCGCCCAGAAATATATCGATGAGTTAACCTCGAAAGGGGTGGATCACATCATATTGCTCACGCATTATCAATATCAAAATGACCTTAAAATGGCTAAAAGGTTACGAGGAGTGGACGCTATTATTGGCGGAGATTCTCACACATTGCTGGGAAATTTCAAAGACCTTGGCTTGAACAGTGAAGGTCCTTACCCGACGGTAGTTAAGAATGCTGATGGGCACACCGTTTGTGTTGCTCATGCTTGGCAATACAGCCAAATAGTAGGTGAACTAAATATTACCTTTGATGATGACGGCGTAGTTGAAGCGTGTGACGGCCTTCCTCACATGATGCTGGGTGACAGCTTTAAAAGAAAAAATACTGATGGTGAACGGGTTGAGTTAGAGGGAGAGGAAAGACAAACCGTATTAAATGCAATTGCGGATGATCCAAAGCTACATCTTGTGGACGATGATAAAAATGCAGCAGCTCTATTAGCTGGATTTTCGTCAAAAGTTGATGAGTTGAAAGCTGCCAAGATTGGCACTGTTTCCGAAAATTTATGCCTTGAACGTATTCCAGGACAAGGAAAGTCAAAGCTCTGTGATGTTTCGCAAACGTCACTATACGGCTCAGATATATCTAATTTAGTCTCACACGCTTTTCGCGATATGGCACGAACCTCCGACATAGCAATCCAAAATGCTGGTGGTGTAAGGGAAGACGTACCAGCTGGTGATTTTACAATAGGTGATGCTTATAAATTACTGCCGTTTTCTAATACTCTCGTGGAATTAAAAATGAGTGGTGAGGAAATTAAAAATGTCCTTGAGGACGCTTTAGATTACGCAATGAGTCCTGATGGCTCCACTGGTGCTTATCCATATGCAGCTGGGCTTCGTTGGGAAGTTGACACCTCAAAGGATAAAGGGTCGCGCTTTTCGAACGTGGAATTTAAAGGCCCCAAGGATACAGTTTGGGCTGAACTAGGGGCTGACAAATTCTATACTGTGGTAACTAACAATTATATTTCTTCTGGGCGAGATGGCTATTTAACGTTTGGCACAATTTCTAAAGCGGGTAGAGTAACTGATACTTACCTTGATTATGCTCAAAGTTTTGTAGACTATGTCCGGAAAGTTGAAACAGTAGGCAAACTTAACCAAAGTGACTATTCCACTCAATCTTTTAAGTGATGGATTAGTTGCTAGATAGGATGCCCTACCCTCGTAGGTGGCTTTTGTAATTATATCGGCCACCTACTTATAGCCACAAAAGCATCCTTTTTGTACGCGACTGCGATATTGGTTTTGTAAACAGGTGAAGTCGCGCTGCCAATGTGCAAGCTCTCGACCATCCCACAGCACCAACTCAGCATCACCTGCGGCCTCTGTAAGCACCATACGATGCTAGAGGTAGCAAACCTTATCGCTGTCGTAGGAGGTGACACCACAGCCCACGAGATACGCCAGAGAGCCAGATGTCATAACTGTGGCAAAGGGTAACAACACGTATCAGATCGTTCACACGGGTAATTCTGACATTGCGATGGCTGGGGCTGGGGTTAGGGCGCAGAATCGAAGCGATTGAATGGGCTTTGATTGAGGGCCATTGAACCTAGCTGTCCGACAGCGCTCCCATCTTTGTCTAATGAGACCGTTATGTACTCGTTAAGAGCTACTGCATGGCCGTGGGACCCTCCAGATCAAACAAGCACATTTGCCCTGCCTACGTAACTACCCCCATCTGCAAGACAAAGATTTTACTTTGGTCGGTGAGCTTAGAAATACAAAAAGAAAACCTGTTGAGTCGGCTTCAAAATGGATCGTTGAGTTGTAGTTGTTGTTTGCATCGTAAGTAGCGAGGCACCAAAACGTGTTACAACAACGCGGTACAACCTACCAATCGGCCACCACGAATTTTACCACATAAATAATGTATTGTAGCTCTTCTTGGAATAGTGGCGGCCAGAGGTGAGATGTGGCAAAACATTACTGACAGCACTAGTGATAGCCACTATCAATGCATTAGTTCATGGATGAAAGCTAAGTATTATGGCGATAGAGGTAAATGGATACACGATTGAGCCAGATGCTGACCTGACCGGTGCTATCCTGACCAATGCTGACCTAACAGATACTAACTTGGCCGCTGCCGATCTGTTCGAGGCTAACCTGACTGTTGTGAACTTAACCAATACGAATATTTATGAAGATAGAAAATCTCATGTCCACTCTTCCAGATATTCTTGAGGATGACGGAAACGGCAGTTGGTTCGATCGTTCTTTGGAAGTCAAAGGATTAGAGCTGGTCATTGCGGGAGAAGTCGGTGGACAAGCTGCTGTTCCGGATGCTTGGGTTTATAAGGTTGCAGGCACTGTAGAGCTCTTACTTGATAGTGAAGATGACAACATTGATTTAACTGCCCAACGAAACCTAATCGATACGCTGTTGGGAGCAGATGGAACATGGCATGAAGGAATGCCAACAGCCCAGCGGATCGCAAATGGCAGTGGTGACGATTACTCACCTAATCCGCTCTATAGCCCCGAAAGCTACGCGGGTTATGAGCAGTGGCTAGACAGGCACATGCATAACGACATGGTTTGGTACCAAAATACCAGTCATGGGGACATAAGCTTTACTGCTGATAATCAAATCAATGAAGTGCTTGAACATTTAATGCACACCATTCACGTCTTTGGAGTAAGAGGTGCAGTGGGCGGATCATTCGCAGCTTTGATGGGTAATGACGAAGAAGTTGAAACAAGTGATCGCTACAAAAATCAAGATCTGTACCAAGCCATGGAAGAAGCCATGGAGAATAACGTTTTTAACCCGGACTATCTTGATGCGCCTGATCACGTACTTTTGAAAGAATACACCTACCTTTTAAATTTCAATATGTGGGAATTTGGATCAGAGTTTTGGGAAGACGATAACAGCGATGGATTGGGTAGCCTTGCTCCTGAATGGTCAGATGTGGCGAGAACACCAGAAGGCATAGAAGAATATAACCCTCTTGGATATACTCTGTTTGAAACGTATTTTGATTCCGTACTCTCTCGTCCAGATCCAAAAGAGCTGCGCAGCATATATTCATCAGATGCAACTCAAGTTTCTGATTACACTAATGATGCCGACACGTTTAAAGTTACTGTTGATGGTGGCAAGTACTTTATTGATCAGGGCCAGGCACCTGTACTTAAACTACAAAGTGGTAAGACATACGAGTTTGACTTATCTGATAGCTCTCTTGTCAGCCCTAACCATCCCCTGAAGTTCAAACTTGATGGTCAAACTTGGGATGAGGGCGTTGAAGTAACTGGAACGCTTGGTGTTGATCAGATTGTTACCATCACAGTTCCAAACGCTTCAGAAGGTGTTCTATCCTATTACTGCGCCAATCATCCAAACATGGGTAATGATATCAACACCTATGATCTGACCACTCAAAACCCTGCCATCGGCACAGAAATCAGTGGCTCCATAGATAGCGATGTATTGGAAGGTAGCGATGGTGATGATGTTATATCTGGCGGTGATGGAAACGATACTCTTTCAGGCGGATCTGGTGATGATCACTTAATTGGTGGTTCTGGCGACGACGTATTGACCGGTGGTTCTGGTAGTGATCACTTCGTCTATTCGCTAAACCCTTTGGTACCTATAGGCATTGACACAATCACAGATTTTAATTCTGCTGAAGATGTTCTTGATTTCGTGGGTTATGACAAATCAAAGATTACTCACAAGTTAGACGCGTCAGGTTATGATAAGTTTATTTTTACACAGGACAGTGGCACCAGTTCTTTAAATATTGAGACCCCTCAGGTTGCTACGTCCCTTAAAGTTAAAAACCTTACGGATAATGTACTAAAGCTGTCAGACAGTGATCTAACAGTTGGTAGTTTAGGGGAACTTTCGATCTCTGATCTAAAAGCTATAAGTACCGTAAAAGTTGATAGTGTTACCAACTTCAAGGCTGATTTAAAGAAAGCAGAAGACAGCACTGCCAGTGACCCCATCAATCTTAGTGATGTCCTTGCTCAACTAAAACACATCATTGGGCTGAGAGGACTCAAGGCAAATGCGCTTCAAGCGGGCGATACCAATAATGATGGCGAAGTAAACCTGTCCGATGTGCTGGATAATCTAAAACACATCATTGGTTTACGACAGATAGATACATTTGACCTCGTAACAGACAACGGCTTTGCGATTAATGCTCTTGATGCAGATAGCAAAGGCAATCTGACCCTCGTGATCAATGGTGATGCAGATCAGAGTCATGCTGATTGGGATTTGGTTTAGTGGGGTAGATGTGACAGTTGAACCATAAGTGACCAAACTCTCAACTATCCCACAGCACCAACTCAGCATTACCTGTGGCCTCTGTAAGCACCACACGCTTCTGGAAGTAGCAAACCTGATAGCTGTTGTAGGAGGCGATACTACAGCCCATGAGGTAGATCAGAGAGCTAGATGTCATAGCTGTAGTTTCATATCTCTAAGTTACAATTTAAATGAGCCTTGCGAACACCGCTTTGATTAAAAGACTAGATTTAAAAAACTGCGCAGTTAATTTTGTTACAATGCTAAAAAAGGAGTGGTGAGATGACAACAGCAACAGAATTTTTGGACGCCTTCAATAGTTCTTTCGTGAACAAAGATAGTTCGTATCTTGATGCGATCATGGCTGAAAACTGTACAATCTATTTTACGGGTCTTCATCAGACGATGACAAGGCGGGAGTGTCTTGAATGGTCAGAATCTGGTTTCTGCAAGGGTTGTGATAATTATGAAATAGTTCAGGATACTGATGACAGCATTGCAGGTACGCATAGGGCATGGGGTAGCAGTGAAGGGGACGGAGAATGGAACAGTAATTGTTTCTTTTTTGCCAAAAAAATGGGTGGTAAAATTATAGAATGGTACGTTCATGCTAGGCCCATAGTTGATTAGGCCATCACTCTCATTCAATTCTAGCCTGAGATTGAGCGTCATACGCTTCTAGAGTTAGCAGATGATGGTAATCTCTCCAATTAATATAGTAAGCCCGCTAATTTTGCCCCAAATTTTAAGGAACAAACTATGAGATTACTAATTTCAGCATTATTCCTATCTGCTATACCAATGACCACCATTGGCCAGACTCAAGCTAATAGCTTTACATGTGAGCCTTGGTCAAATGGTGGTCTGAGAATGAGAGGGGATGTTCAGCTAGAATTGTCAGGGCTAAACCTTATGTGGACGAATGGTAAGCTCACACAAATGGCGGTTATGATAAATCCTGATGATGAACTTGAGGGGGATGTCAGCGAAGCAAAGAGAATCTATGTAGCAGAAGACAGAACAGCGGTGTATTTTTTGAAGAAATTTCCAGGCTACACAGTCATCAACCGTACGTTAGTGACGGTGCAAGAAGCAAAGCAAAACAAAACAGTATGCCATCCCATAGATTAGTATAAACCGCTAAAGTCTTTTAGAGGTAGCAAACCTGATAGCTGTCGTTGGAGGCGACACGACAGCCCATCAGGTACGTCAGAGAGCCAGATGCAACAACTGCGGAGTGGAGAGGGTAATAACACGTATAAGATCGTCCATAAGGGCGGTTCAGGCGTTGCTGTAAATGGCGCTGGTATTAGCTAGGGAAAGTCTATTCGTTTAACCCTCAATAGGAAGGGGGGAAAAACAGCCGCCCCTTTATTGTGATATATCCTGCTCTCACATTCTCTAACATTTTTTGTGGAAAAGGTTTTTACAATTTTGTGCTTTTGCAGGCACGTTACAAAGCGTTGCTATGTTTTGCTCCGAGTGGCCTTATTGCAGCGTGGCTGCCACTGTGACTGTTACTATTGATCCTATCGACGAATAGAGAATGGCACGGGCGATGGCGTCAACCCGCACGCCATAGTTTAGCGCCAGCATGAACGCCATGACCCCGCAAGGCGCTGCAGCCACCATCATTGCTGGATTGCGGACCTCGGGCGCGAGCTGCAGAGCGCCAGCAAAAATGGCCCAGGCCAAGGCTGGGTGGATCACCAGTTTCACACCGGTCATGGCCACTGGTAACATCGGGCCGGAACCGCTCGTCTTCTGACTCAGAATTATGCCGAGAGCGAACAATAGCACTGGCGAGGCCGTGCCACCCAGAAAATCCATGAAGACATCAATACCGGTGGGAACCGAAAAACCGAGCAATCCGACCACCAGCCCAAGCGCCATGGCAACCAATGGGGGGTTTCGCGCGATCTTAATGATTGTATGTCCAAGGGATGCATCCTTGGTCGCCAGGACATCCATAAGGATTAACGACCCGCTGAAGAACAACATGCCATCCATGGAAATAATAGCGACAATTGGCGTAACGGCGGCTTCACCAAACAGGGTGATCGCAATCGGCAGAACGAACAGGATATGGTTGGTCAGGGCGATGGCCAATCCTAGCAGAGCGGCCTCCATAACATCGGTTTTAAAAATACAACGGGCAATTAGAAATCCGGTGGCATACATCAGCAATTCGGTGACGAAATATCCGCCGAGCATGGCTAGGTTGAACTCTCCCAACGGGGCATGGGCCAGCAACTGAAATCCCAATGCTGGCATTGCGACGAACATCACGAACTTGTTCAGTGCCATTGCTAGGTTAAAATCAAAAGTTCCGAGCAGGCCTAGAAAGTACCCTACCGCGCCAATCCCAAAAACTGGCAACACGCCGTTCAGTAATTGGTCGAGCATCACGAGACTTTCTGTTGTCTTTGGTCATTATTGGCACCCGAGAGGGCACATGGGTTCAAAGCTGTCACCAAGTCTCGGCGTAAGGGCGGATATCCAGCTCATGAGTCCAGCCATCGCGCTGTTGATGGTGCAGGTTCCAGTAGGTTTCGGCAATGCTGTTCGGCTTCATAAGGGTATCGGCTGGCAGGCTGTCAGGGTTCTTGCCCGCCTGTCGTACCCGGTCGCGCACAAATTTTGTATCTACGCCCGCGTCAATAATAAGATGTGCCACGTGGATGTTTTTCGGTCCCAACTCGCGGGCCATCGACTGTGCCAAACCCCGCAATGCAAATTTGCCCGAGGCAAAGGCGGCATATCCCGAACTGCCGCGAACCGAGGCGGTTGCCCCAGTAAAGAAGATCGAACCTTTCTGCCTCACCGCCATGTATTTAGCGGCTTCCCGCCCAGACAGAAACGCGCCGTACGCGCACATTTCCCAGACCTTGCGAAAGACGCGTTCGGTTGTTTCCAGAATTGGAAACCGAACATTGCCGCCAACATTGAAGATACAGATGTCTATTGGTCCGATGTCCTGTTCGACCACTGCGAACATTTTAGTCGCTGTCTCTTCGTTGCGCGCGTCCCAGGTAAACCCCTTTGCGCTGCCGCCAGTCGCTTCTATTTCGGCGACCAGGGGCGCAAATTTTTCTCCGTTGCGGCGGCCCATCACGACGTGAAACCCTCCGCGCGCAAAACGCTTTGCAATGGCTGCGCCAATATAGTCTCCAGCGCCAATGATCAGACAGATCGGTTTTGTGGTCATATCGTTATCTTACTCCGCTTCAGCGGCTTGGAAAGCTGTTCTCGCCTCAAGTCGATCGGCATAGGCCGAGAGTTTAGGTAGATTAGAAAAATCTGCTCCAAGACGTCGCGCCATGATGACTGCATGCCCGGTGATTGTATCCGCAATTGTAAAGCCGCCGGCCAGGAACTCCCGCCCTTCCATATGTTGCTCCACCGCCGTAAGCGTGCGGTTCAGAAGTTTTAGCGCGCGCATTGCGATTTCGTCATTGCGGCGTTCACGCGGCAGAAGGACGGTTTCCACCACATAGTTGTTGATCGGCGGCATGATCATGCCCTCGGCATAGTGCAGCCATTGCAGGTATTCGGCAAAGTTTCCGGCCTCGGGACAGGGTGCCAGCTCAGGCGCATGTTTGGCTGCCAGATACTGCGCAATCGCGGTACTTTCGCTGATTGTGACATCGCCATCAACCAGCGTGGGTACGCGCCCGTTGGGGTTTATCGCCGTGTAATCAGGGGCACGCATTTCTTTATGACCCAGTTGGAACCTTTTAAGTTCATAGGGCAGACCAATTTCTTCCAACAGCCAAACGGTTCGTACGGCGCGCGACTGTGGTGCAAAATAGACTTTCATAAAATCCCCCTAAAACAGGTTCCGAATACGACAGCGCCGTAGCCGTCCCGATTTGATTTGCTTGACAAGTAGAAGACTTCAACTTTAGTGAGTAGTCAATTCAAAAATTGAAGTGACCCATCATGAGCCGCTCTGACCTACATTCGCAAACCTGTACCATTGCGCGCGCCGTAGCGCAGGTGGGCGACGAATGGACGCTTATGATTGTGCGGGAAATGTTCCTGTGTACCCGCCGCTTTGACGATTTTTTACGCTTAACGGGCATGTCGTCCCACCTTTTGTCACTTCGTTTGAAAAAACTGGAAGCGCAGGGGTTGATCCGGCGCGAGCCTTATTCCGAGCGCCCGCCACGCCATGAATACTGTCTGACCGAAAAAGGTCGCGATTTGTGGACGGTCATCATCGCTCTGAAACAATGGGGCGATCGCTGGTTGAGTACCCAGGATACGCCCGTGCAGATCGTTCACAAGACCTGCGGTCAAGTCACTAAACCACAAATGACCTGCCCGGATTGTGGCGAACCGATTGAAGCTCACGATGCTGAGGCCAGGTTATCTCAATCCTTTGAACTGGAAAGACAAGCCGCAAGGCGTGTGCCGTGAAAACTGCGAGAGGTCAAATCTATGGACTATGAAACACTTCGCCTAAAAATTGCTGATGGCATCGCGATAATCACCTTGGATCGCAAGGATAACCCCGCCAACGCGTTGAATGCGCGCATGGCCGAAGAGTTGTTTGACGTCGGTGTGCGATGCGGGGCCCCAGATGTGCGCGCCGTGATCGTGCACGCAACTGGGAAGATGTTTTGTGGTGGTGGCGATCTTGCCGAAATGGACGCCGCCCCCAACAAACCCGCTCATCTGACCCGAATGGCCACGCTGCTGCATGCAGGTTTGATCCGGCTTGCCCAGATCGATGCACCGGTCATCATGGCAGTGAACGGAACCGCGGGCGGTGGCGGGTTCTCGATGGTATTATCTGGCGACTATGTCATCGCGTCGGAAAGGGCCAAGTTCGTCTCGGCCTATACGTCCTCCGGGCTCACGCCAGACGGATCCTCGACCTACTATCTAGCTAAACATGTCGGTTTGCTGCGGGCAAAAGAGCTGATGCTGACGAACCGCGCTTTGACGGCCGACGAGGCTCAGTCATGGGGGTTAGTTAACAGGGTAGTGCCCCCAGGGGCTTTGATGGATGAGGCTTATGCAACGGCGCGGCAAATAGCATCTGGACCGACGAAGGCTTTTGGCGGCGTCAAAAAGCTTTTGGATACCTCATTTTCAGATGGCCTAGAAACCCAGCTAGATCGCGAGACGCGATCCATCGCCGACATGATGCGCACCAACGACGGGCCAGCCGGGATCGCGGCTTTTCTGGCTAAAGAAACGCCCCGGTTTCAGGGGACATGAACCAGTCTTACGGCACCACAATAGCTCCATCCAATAACAAAATTATCAAAGTCTCGTCCATCAGGTGTGGAGGCAAAAACAGCTGCGCTTTAATGTTAGCATATCCTGCTTTCATATTTTTTCCGATGAAGGCTATTCATGCTTTGATCAAGGTAATTGCAGTCATTTGAAAGATCTTTCTGAGTGACGCGCTCCCTTTTAGCAGCGCCATCGGACTTTTAAGATAACCAATAAGAGCCTGCAGGTCCCTAAGGTTCACAACCAAACGAATTGGGTTGGCCCGTTTTGCGGGTATGAATTCATGGTAAAGATTTAGTTTAAGGGTGGGTTTGCTCGGTGCCCGCCCGACATCTGCCAAAGCAAGGGCCTTAGTCTATGGTAAACGGCTCTTGTAGTTGACAGATTAACGGTTTTGGCTGACTTTAAAGCACCCAATATTTTTGAAGAAGGGCTGGAAAATGTTATCGCAAGAGCAAATAGATCACTTTAATACGCAAGGTTTTCTCGCTGTTGAAAACTTACTTAGCGACGATCTCCTGCAGCGTATACATGCCGAGTATGGAGCAAAAATGGATAAACTTTACAAAGATTGGGCGTTTCAAAAAAAAGTTCCTGCTCCTACGTCTGACATGAGTTTTTGGGATAAGCTAGAACACTGCACGACAGGTGGTTTTGATTGGTATCAGCCATTCGATATTTCTTTGCCTGCAAGTAATATTACTGAAGAGACCCCTTTTCACTTTGGTCCCGCGACTTTTGACATGATTACAAGTCAGCGGATCTTGGATCTGGTGGAGTGTCTTATTGGGCCAGAAATCACATCTAATCCAATTCAGCATGTTCGTATAAAACCCCCTCAAAAAGTAGTTCCAAAACACGAGGCTCGTGCGCACATAGTTAAGACTGATTGGCATCAAGATATGGGTGTAACACTAGAAAGTGCGGATAACACCAATATGGTTACGGTCTGGTTGGCCATCACAGATGCAACAATTGAGAATGGTTGTTTGCAGGTTGTTCCTGGAAAGCGATCCAATCTGTTGCCACACTGTTCGCAAGATGGGGCGCAAGTGGCAATCCGTGACCGTTACCTAGATGGCAAAGCATTACCAACACCGGTGAAAGCTGGTGGGGCTGTGATTTTTCATCCAATGACACCACACTGTTCGCTAGCCAATACCTCGGACGGTTATCGTTGGTCTTTTGATCTTCGATATAATGTCACAGGCCAGGCAACTGGCCGCAGTCATTTCCCGGAGTTTGTAGCAAGATCTTCATCTAATCCAGAGAGTGCATTGCGAGATTGGCAGAACTGGCGCGAGTTGTGGGAACAAGCTCGTTCGCAGATTGCAGGTGCTGAACACATTGTGCAACATCGCTGGCCTACTGATGGACCATACTGCGCTTAATATTTTTAACTCTGTACCCAATGACCAAGCTCTCCACCATCCTAGACCACCAACTCAGCATCACCTGTGGCCTCTGCAAGCATCTCCCGCTTTCGCTTCGTGCTGTAGATGACCTTCTTCATGAGCGCGGTGTTGGGTGGACGCCCTACCTGCGATTTGGCGCGAAGTCTTATGTGTCTGACAGAGCTTTTTAAAACAAGCGCCACTCGCGCGGCAAGGCTTTCGGCGATCAAATAGGCGGCGATTGTGGCTGTAAGCCAGAGCAAGGGCGTGGCTGATAAGTAACTCCACAGGATCACAAAACCATTCATTTTGTAGCCTATACATCAATTGTTTCATCGCAATATATGTAGCGATGGTCACAAGCATCGACAAAATTGTGGATAGGGTGAAAACCACCAGCAATCTGGCCCAATCTGACGACAGAACCTCTAAATTGCCAATAACTCCGACACCGGCCGGTACAAACATCAAAGACAAATGGGCCAGGATGACTTGCGTTGTTGGGCGCAGGGCGCGGGTCAAACACGGCTTTAGGGCCAGAGCCGCCAGCAAAATCACCAGGCCCAAGACAGGGCCAGGAATAGGTAGGCCTAATCCGCGCGCGACAAACTCGCCGGCAAGTTGACAGCCTAAAAGCAATCCTAAAGTTTGAAGCATCATCGCCACACTCGTTACCGGGGTGACAGTGACTGTGAACCTTTACGGAGGCAATCCATTAAAGGCTATGCAATCAAAACGGCACTGATAGCCATTCAAAATGCCGAGGTGAACGAAGGTTCAAATGTAGGCTATTTTTTCAGTCAAATCATCCCGATGGTGCCAATCCCAATAGGTTTTCAGGACTTGCGCTGTGATTGGGCCGATTGCATCATTGCCCAGAATAGTTTTATTCACGCGTGTCACAGGCACCGGTCCACCCGCTGTGGTTGCGGTAAAGAGCTCATCGGCCGATAAAAATTCAGCCAGGCTAATGTCGGCCTCGGCGCAGGGAATACCAAGGTCGGCGCAAATCTCTAAGACTGTTTTTCTCGAAATACCTTCAAGCATTCCCAATCTGGGTGTGAGTACTTTTCCGTCTATAACTGCGAAGATATTAAAGCCTGGCCCTTCGGTAATATAGCCATTCGTGTCGAGTAATACGGTGGTGTCATAGCCGGCATCTAATGCATTAAACAGCGCGGCGGTCATGTCACCCCAGTGATAATTTTTAACGGTCGGATCAACAGAGTGAGGCGGGATGCGCCTCAGGTTTTCTTCAACAGAAATATGGGCGCCGCGTTGGGCCACCTCTTGCGGGATCACCCAGATGAAGGGAACGGCCCAGGCGTAAAAATGGTTGGTGCAGGCTCTTGGGTCACGCGTGCCCGGAACCAGCGGTGTGCCGCGTGAGGCGACCATAGACACATAAGCTGATTGTAGCCCGGATGTGGCCACCAATTCTACCAAGGCCGCCTTTATATCCGCTCGGTTCATTCCGACATCAAGCCGCAATTTATCCATCGAAACTGTGAAGCGGTCTAAGTAATCTTCCAACCGAAAGAACGCGCCTTCCCATACATGGACAACATCATATGTAATGTCCGATCTGGTCAAACCCCAATCAAACACTGAAATCTTGGCCTCCGACACGGGTATGACCTGACCATCCATCCAAGCTGCACCGGTTGCATAAGTCATCTCATGATCTTTTCATGATGTTGCGATATATCCTTCATTTATTCACACCGTTTTGGACCATAACATAATCCACCAAATGTGGCACATAATCTTCTGGACCATCACCTCCCGCTGCGAATGCTAAGGCAAAACTATTTTTGACAGCCCCACCGATAGGATTTGCCAAATGGACACCATCGGCCATCTTGGCAAGATAATTTGTATCCTTTAGAGCGTTTGTCAGCGTAAATTTATGCGCTTCGCGATTGCCCTCAAGAGCATAGCCCATGAAAGTTTGATAAAACCCGCAATCCATACGGCTGCCACGAATAACGGAGTCGAATTGCGCGGTGGTGATGCCTACTTTTTCGGCCAGAGCCAGGGCCTCCGAATACATGGCTGCATATCCGAGCGACAAAAAATTGTTAAGCAGTTTCATTTTATGGCCAGCGCCATTGTTCCCCATGTGCACGATGGACCGCGCCCAAGTTTCGACCACCGGTTGAATGCGGGCAAAGATGGCGTCTGTCGCGCCGATCATGGTTGACAATTCGCCTGACTCGGCCTGGACGGGCGTGCCGCCCAAAGGTGCGTCAGCCATGTGGCAGTCATGTTCAGCCAAGCGCATTGCCAGCCGCATTGTCGAATTCGGATCTGAGGTTGAGCAGTCAATGATCACAGTGCCTGGGTGCAGTTCGGGCAAAAGCTCGGCCACAATGGCTTCAACTTCTGGTGAGCCGGGCGCGCATACATATATAACAGTTGTATTGCGCGCCATATCGGCCAGAGATTTGACTTCCTGTGCCCCTTTGGACAGGAGATCCTCTACCGGCGCGCGATTGCGATGGGCCAGCACATACACAGCGTAACCCGCAATTAAGATGTTCTTTGCAATACCATGCCCCATGAGGCCAACGCCGATAAAGCCGATCGTCTCTGCCGTCTTGTTCATAACTTGTCCCCATGTACGGTGTGGCAATGAAGCGCTTTCACTTCTTTTCGTCCGCGCCCGCTTCTATGAACCTCAAGTGAAAATGAACGCCCTTGTCAAGTCGTGACCTTTGGGCGCCTTCGGATTGTTGGTCGTGACGATTGTACCTTAAACCGCCGCAGTGCGTTCAAATCCTTTTAGGCGGTGGGCGCTGAGCGATCCACAGATAGACAGCACAAAGATTGAGGCAATCAATATCAGCGGTGTTCCATCAAAAAACTGCCCGGCCACTGAGGCCAAGAAGATAGAGCCCAAAGTCGCGACGGCGCTGGTGACGCTGGCGGCCGTGCCGGCGATATGCCCGAGCGGCTCCATGGCGAGCGCCGTGAGGTTACCCAATGTCATTCCAGCTTGAAAGAAAAGTCCAAAAATCCATACGATGAAAAATGCAAAGCCAAGACCACCCGCCATCAGTCCTTGCGCGTACAGAACGAGCATCCCGAGACTCCAGACAATTTGCGCGTGCAGGGCCGCACTGATCAGGCGGCGCATTCCAAGGCGCATGACTATTATAGAGTTGAGAAAGCTGGCGGAGGCAGACAGGCCGGCCACCAAGGCAAACCATTGGGGAAAACTGTCGGCGCGGCCGTAGAATTGATCGAAGATCTGCTGCACCATGAGGATGCTTAAAAACAGCATCGCATAGGCAAATACCATGGTTAGCATCGACATGCGCACCATGCCAAGGGAAAATATCTCGACCAGGGCTCTTTGAAACGCGTCTCTTCGGAAGGGGATGCGCTGCTCTGGTGCTAAGGGTTCTTGAATTCGCAACCCAGTCCAAGTGGTGCTGAGAGCTGAAAATACAATAAAAATCACAAAGATCGATTGCCAAGCGAAAATTGAGATTAATCCTGCCCCAAGTAAGGGGGCCAGAGCGGGCACAATGGAGAAAATGATCATAACAAAAGAGGAAATCCTTGCCATCTGACGCCCGGAATACAGATCGCGGATCAAAGCTTGGGAGACAACGCGTGGGGCAGCGGCACCGAAACCTTGGCACAAGCGTGCGGCAATCATGGTCTCAAGATTGCTGGCGAGAATGCAGATGATAGAGGCTAAAATATAAAGGCCTGCTCCCCAATAAATTACAGTTTTGCGGCCAAAGCTGTCCGACAGTGGGCCAGCGATCAACGTACCGACAGACATGCCAACTATGAAGGTCGACAAAATCAACTGCGCGTTATTGGGGCGCTCGGGTGTTAGCTGTGCGGCAATATCGGGCAGTGCTGGCAACATTGCATCGATTGAGATGGCAACGGTAGCGACCAGCATTGCCATCAGGGCGATAAATTCGGGCGTTGAGATCCGCATGCCTATCCAGACTTTAATGTATTTCTGAGATAGTCGTGGTAATTGACTGAAAAGTAAACACTAACCGCGCTGCGTTACCTGGCGAGGCTCAAACACACCAAAACCAAAGTCGTCAGCAGCGCGCGCAATTTCAGCCACCAATCTGGCGTCAAGCTGTGGCGAAAAAACATGACATCCAGGCCAAAGAGCGCGATGAAGCCACCAATAAGTGCAGCAAACTGCATGGTTGCCGCGCTGGCCAGCAGAAAAGCAGCCCAGAGCGCCGGAAGGACCGAGAGGCCGAAATACAAGGGGGCTTTTGGGCTGGGTGCTTTGCATGCGAAACCCCAAAGTACTCCGGACATAAACGATAAGATCACTGCGCCATAGGTCAGCTGTAGGTCGCGCCCAACAAAACTGGAGCCGTGCCAATCGGCTATCGGCTGGGCAATATCTATGCTCCAAGAGCTTATGGTTCCCCAAACAAAGGGCAGCACACCTGCGAGGCCAAGCCATAGAGGGGCGGTTGGAATTTGAGTTTTAAAGGAGCTTATGTCGAAAAAGTTCATGATGTGCGGTCTTTTGGTGCGAGATCTTTAAAGAATTTTTCCGCATCGGATCGGATCGCCTGCTGTTTGTCTTCATCCATACGATCGTAAGTCCGATACATCATACCGACCCGTGGATTGGCGCGCAGCTTGGCGCGGTTACGATCGAGAAAATCCCAATAAAGGTAATTAAATGGGCAGGCTTTTGGGCCGTTTTTGGTTGTAACGCTATAGCTGCAGCCTTTGCAATAGTTGGACATCTTGTTGATGTAGGCACCGCCGGAGGCGTAGGGTTTGCTGGCCAATTGGCCACCATCGGCAAAGAGCGCCATGCCCGATACATTCGGCAGTTCGACCCACTCAAAGGCATCGGCATAAACGCTTAAAAACCAGTCATTGACCTGAGCGGGCAAGATACCGGCCAAGAGCGCAAAATTGCCCAGAACCATCAGCCGTTGGATGTGGTGCGCATAGGCATGATCAATCGTCTCTTGCACCGATTGGCGCAGACAGTTCATTTTCGTGTCAGCGGTCCAGTAGAAGTCAGGTAAATCGTGCTGGGCATCAAAAAAGTTGAGTGTTTCATAGCCTGGCATATTTTGCCAATAAAGCCCGCGCACAAACTCGCGCCACCCTAAAATTTGGCGAATAAAGCCTTCCACCGCGTTGAGAGGCGCTTGATTGCGATGATAGGCTTGCTCGGCTGCAGCAATGCACTCAAGCGGAAGCAGCAAGCCGGTGTTGAGATAAAGCCCGATGTGAGCATGAAACATCCAGGCTTCATCTTGCAGCATGGCGTCTTGGTAATCGCCAAAGTAGGTCAACCGTTCCTCAACAAATTGCTGCAATGCCGTGCGTGCGCCCCCGGCGGTCACTGCGAAATGGAAGGGGGTGGCGGTGCCCATGTGGTCGGGGAAAAGCCGTTCGACCATTGTGCAGACCTCTTGGGTGATGTCATCGGGCGCGCTGCGAAACGTATCGGGAATAGCGATTGTTGAATTGGGTGCTTTGCGGTTGTCACTGTCAAAATTCCACTGACCTCCAATTGGCTGATCACCCTCCATCAGGATAGTGTACCGCTTGCGCATCTCGCGATAGAAGTATTCCATCCGCAGGGATTTCCGCCCAGCGCTCCAGCTTTGAAAATCGCTATGGCTGGCTAGAAACCGCGTATCAGGGCGAATATCGATCGGCAGATTGAGCAAATCAGGCCAGAGCTTGATCTCCTCTAAAACGCGATATTCACTGGGCTCTGTAACGACGATTTTGTCAAAATTGGCCATTTTTGCCGCACGGGTCACCGCATCAGAAAAACACGATAACTGCTCGGCATCATCGAGCCTGTTGTAGATCACCCGGTAATTGGCATCCTGCAGCTCTTTTGCGAAATGCCGCATCGCGGAGAAAATGAAGACCAGCTTTTTCTTGTGGTGTTTGACATAGAGAGCCTCTTGCTGGACTTCACAGATCAAGATGGTGTCGCGGTCCCTATCGGCATCGTGCAAACTCGACATTTTTGGGCTTAACTGATCTCCCAATATTATACGCAATACCGCCACTACGCCCTCAATTCCGTTTTGCCTGGGCGGATGCCCTACCTTAAAACTTGAATTTAGGTTGATTAGACCGCACTACAACGCTGCGCTGCGTTTTTTCATTTATTGATCTGTTCAGAGCGCATTGCATTTTGATCAGAGCGCATTGCATTTTGAGCTTGCCGCCATAGCTCAGCAGTAACAGAGGAGCTGGCGATGACCCAAAAGATGACAGCGACTCGCGCGGAGGGGCAAGCTAGGCTTGAACGGTTTGCCCCACACATGGGACGCGATTATGCTCACGGACGCAATTTTGATCGTGGAGCAGGAGCGCATCGGGATGTATCGATGCTATCTCCTTTTATCCGACGCAGGCTCTTGACCGAGCAAGAGGTTATTGCGGCAGCCATAAAATCACATGGGGCTAAAGCTTCTGCCAAATTCATTGATGAGGTAATTTGGCGCAGTTATTTCAAGGGGTGGTTGGAGCAGCGGCCAGAGGTTTGGGATAGCTATGCGGCGGGGCTGCGGCAAGACTTGGCTGATATACAGGATGATGCGGGGCAGCACCATGCGGTTCACAACGCCGAGACGGGGCAGACGGGTTTGACCTATTTCGACAGTTGGGCTGCGGAGCTGATGGAGACTGGATATCTGCACAATCACGCGCGCATGTGGTTTGCCTCCATTTGGATCTTCACGTTCAAATTGCCATGGCGTCTTGGGGCGGATTTTTTCTTGCGTAATTTGTTGGATGGGGATCCCGCCTCCAATACGTTGAGCTGGCGTTGGGTCGCGGGTTTACACACGCGCGGTAAACCCTACGTGGCGCAGGCGGACAATATCGCGCGTTTCACTGATGAACGGTTTACGCCGCGCGCACAGGAGTTGACGCAGAGCGCCTTCGGGCTGGAGGCGCTTGAGCCTGATGGCTTGCCCGCATGCAAAGCGCTAAGGTCTCTGCAGGCGCCGCAGAGGCACCTTCCAACTGCTCTTTTGCTGACGGAGGAAGATTGCTTGATAGAAGACTTCCCTATTCAAGACTTGATCTATACCGCCGCCGCCACGTTAGCGGCGAGCCCCCTGCGTTCGCCGCGTGATGTATCGCCGCTTGTGGTGCAATTCGAAGCGGGAGCTTTGGCAGATGTTGCGCAAAGATCGGGCCTTGCGGTCATAGCGATGCAGATTGGCGCACCGTCCGATCTTGCGCAATGGGCGCTGCAATCGGGCGCAAAGCAAATAGTAACGCCCTATGTGCCTGTTGGGCCCCTGCGCGATTGGCTCGCGCGCGCCACACCCGAGCTCGACAAGGCTGGCATTTCCCTGGTTGAATGGCGCCGTGATTGGGATGCGACGATTTGGCCCTACGCGACGGCTGGATTTTTCAAGGTCAAAAAACAAATTCCGCAGTTCCTGAGTACAATTAATGTATAAGCGCTTTACTTCTAGCTGCGCCTCTCCAGCAGATATCCTGCAAAGAGGGCGGCTGGCCGGTCGGTATCGAGACGGGAGATGGGTGCCGACGCAATGATTTCGACAAGTCGCGTCTTGCATAATGAAAGGAATGCAATAAGCTCGAATTTAAGACATCATCGCTACTGCGCACAACTCATTGTTTATAAATTGGGAGGCGCTCGCTTTGATTGTCGTGACCTGGCTCTTGTATATGGCCTAGTGCTTATGTTGCGATAAAGCGGTTGAGGGTGACGCATCGGCAAAAGACTTTGAGTAAGATAAAAAATACTAAAAATAAAGACTACGAATAGGGAGAAAATGAATGAAAATTGCGATGACTGTGAACGGAAAATCGGTATCTCGTGATGTTGCCGGCAACACATTGTTGGTCGAATATATCCGGGATCATTTGCGTCTGACCGGCACCCATGTGGGCTGTGACACCAGCCAATGTGGCGCCTGTGTTGTGCATGTGGACGGCAAAGCGATGAAATCTTGTACAATGCTCGCGGCCAGTGCTGAAGGTGTGGCGGTCACGACAGTGGAGGGGTTGGCTAAATCGAAAGATGATCTGCATCCCATGCAGATAGCGTTCAAAGAAAATCACGGTCTTCAATGCGGGTTTTGCACCCCGGGCATGATTATGACCGCAACCGACATGGTCACACGCTATCAGGCGGAGGGCAAAACATTGACGGAAGCCAATATCCGCCATGAGCTTGAAGGTAATATTTGCCGCTGCACGGGCTACCATAACATTGTGAAATCCATCGCGGACGGTGCGTCCAAGATGACGTCAGCATAGGGGGACAAAATATGTCAGAAGGAATTGGCGCACGCGTTTTGCGCAAGGAAGACAAAAGATTCATCACCGGCAAAGGCCGTTACACCGACGATATTATCGAGTCCAATCAGGCCTATGCCGCCTTTGTACGCAGCCCGCATGCGCATGCGCGGATTGTGTCGCTGGATGCCTCCGCAGCTTTGGCTATGGAAGGAGTTGAAACCGTTTTGACTGGCCCGGAATTGGTAGCCGATGGTATTGGCAACATTATTTGCGGATGGGGTATTACCTCTAAAGATGGTAATCCAATGAATATGGGCGCCTGGTCGGCTTTGGCGACAGAAAAAGTACGTTATGTAGGAGACGCCGTTGCCATTGTTGTAGCGGATAGCAAGGCACAGGCAAAATTGGCTTCTGAGGCCGTGGTTGTGACATACGAAGAGCTGCCTGTTGTAGTGGGTTCTGTTGAGGCTTTGGCCCCAAGCGCGCCAAAAATACACGATAACGCGCCTGGTAATTTGATCTTTGATTGGGAAATTGGGGATTTAGCACCCACTGATGCGGCGTTGGCTTCTGCGGCGCATGTGACGGAAATGGAAATCACCAATAATCGTTTGGCGCCGAATCCATTAGAGCCGCGCTCTGCAATTGCCACCTTCAACGAGGCGGAGGATCACTACACACTCTATACTACCAGTCAAAACCCGCATGTGGCCCGTTTGGTGCTCTCGGCATTCTATAACGTGGCTCCTGAGCACAAGTTGCGTGTGATTGCTCCGGATGTTGGTGGTGGTTTTGGAGCAAAAATTTATATCTACCCCGAAGAAATTGCCTGCCTTTGGGCCTCTATGAAATCGGGCCGTTCGGTAAAATGGACTGCTGATCGCACCGAGGCATTTCTCACTGATGCCCACGGTCGCGATCACGTTTCAACTGCGAAAATCGGTTTTGACAGAGATGGCAAGATCGTTGGTTTGAAGGTGAACACCAAAGCTAACCTTGGTGCATATATGTCCTTGTTCAGTTCAGCTGTTCCAACCTATCTTTATGCGACATTGTTGTCAGGTCAGTATGATATCGCAAATATCTACTGCGATGTTCAGGCGGTTTATACCAACACGGTGCCAGTGGATGCCTACCGCGGTGCAGGGCGACCTGAAGCTTGCTATTTAATAGAGCGCATCATGGAAACGGCTGCGCGTGAAATGGGTGTGGATCCGGCTGCGCTGCGGGCCAAGAATTTTGTGCGTTCCTTCCCGCATCAAACGCCTGTGATCATGGCTTATGACAGTGGTGATTTCGATGCTAACTTAAAGCAGGCGCAAGAAGCAGCCGATGTTGCGGGCTTTAGTGCACGCAAAGTCGAGGCAGCACGCCGTGGTAAGTTGCGGGGGATGGGCTATTCAAATTACATAGAAGCTTGCGGTATCGCGCCGTCAGCGGCTGTGGGAAGTCTGGGTGCTGGCGTTGGTCTCTGGGAAAGTGCTGAGGTTCGGGTCAATCCAGTGGGCACCATAGAGATCCTTACCGGCTCGCACAGCCACGGGCAGGGACATGAAACCACATTCGCGCAGATTGTGGCGGAGCGATTTGATTTGCCAACGGAAAATATCCAGATTGTCCATGGGGACACCGATAAGGTGCAATTTGGTATGGGAACTTATGGCTCCCGTTCAGGAGCTGTTGGTATGTCTGCCATTGTTAAAGCGATGGATAAAGTCGAAGCCAAGGTTAAGAAAATCGCTGCGCATGTGCTTGAGGCAGGCGAGGATGATATCGTGATCGAGGGTGGGGCCGTCAAAGTGGCTGGCACCGATAAACAGATGCTTTGGCATGAGGTTGGTCTTGCCGCCTACACGGCCCATAATATTCCTGAAGGCATGGAGCCGGGTTTGAAAGAAAGCGCTTTTTATGACCCGACAAACTTCACATTCCCAGCGGGTTGTTATATCTGTGAGGTGGAAGTTGATCCAGAAACCGGGGTGACGGAGGTGGTACAATTTGTCGCCTCTGATGACTTTGGCACCATCATCAATCCTATGATTGTTGAAGGCCAAGTACATGGTGGCATAGCGCAGGGCATCGGCCAAGCGATGCTTGAAAATGTGGTCTATGATGCGGCGGGCCAACAGTTGTCGGCCAGCTATATGGACTACGCCATGCCGCGCGCCGATGATTTGCCAAATTATTCGGTGCATCACGCTTCGACCACCTGTCCTGGAAACCCGCTTGGGATGAAGGGCTGTGGGGAGGCCGGTGCAATTGGCTCGCCGCCAGCGGTGATCAATGCCATCACGGATGCCATTGGCAATAACAATCTTTCAATGCCAGCCACCCCCGCTGCGGTTTGGGCCGCGTTGCAGGATGTGAGCCAGAAACTAGCAGCTGAATAAGGAGATCGGACGATGTATGAGACCAATTTTCATAAAGCGGACACAGCACAGGAGGCTGCCGCTCTGTTGAACACATCTGAGGATGGGAAGATCTTAGCTGGGGGGCAGACTCTGATCCCCACCATGAAGCAAAGATTGGCGGATCCAACGGATGTCATCGATGTTAGCGCTGCGGCGGATTTGCGCGGGATTACCGTTTCGGGTGATCAGGTCACCATTGGGGCAATGACAACCCATGCGGAAGTGGCGGGACACGCAGCGCTCGCAGCGCTGTGTCCTTCGATTTGTAAACTTGCGGCCAATATTGGAGATCCGGCCGTTCGTCATCGAGGAACAATTGGTGGGTCTTTGGCCAATAATGATCCAGCGGCCGATTACCCCGCGGCGGCTCTAGCCTTGAACGCGCGGATCCATACCACATCCCGTGAAATTGCGGCGGATGATTTTTTCGAAGGCATGTTTACTACGGCCTTAGAAGATGATGAGATTATCACAGCCGTCAGCTTCACTGCACCAGCGCAAGGTGGCTATGGCAAGTTTCCCAATCCGGCGTCGCGCTACGCAATGGCGGGGGTGTTTGTCGCCAAATTGGCCGATGGCGGCGTTCGGGTCGCTGTGACCGGTGCGGGTGAAGATGGGGTCCATCGCCATGACGGGCTGGAAGCGGCGTTGAGTGCGGATTGGTCGGCCGCCGCGGTTGATGTTGTCGAGATCGCATCAGATGGGCTTTTGTCCGATCTTCACGGCGACGCGGAGTATCGCGCTAATTTGATCAAGGTCATGGCCAAACGCGCTTTGGGCTAGATCTTTCACAAACCCAAGACACCAACCCCAATTTGGGGTTGGTGTTGCCGATTTATGGGGCAGATATCGTGCAAAACTTGCCGCAGTCCATCGACGCAACCACCGCTCTGCTTGCTTCTGAAGGCTATGTGGCTGATCGTGCTTTGTCGACGTTGACCTTCCTCTCCCTTACGCTCAATCGACCAATCTTTTTGGAGGGAGAAGCCGGCGTTGGAAAAACAGAACTGGCCAAGGTGATCGCCAAAGGTCTTGGACGGAAGTTGATCCGCTTACAATGCTATGAAGGGTTGGACGCCAGTAGCTCGGTTTATGAATGGAATTTCGCGGGCCAAATGCTTGCTATGCGAAATGGGACTGAGCAAGGCGACATATATTCAGAAAAATATTTGATCAAACGCGCCTTGTTGCAGGCGGTTGAACCTCATCCCTCCGGGCCGCCAGTTTTGCTGATTGATGAGATTGACCGCACCGACGCGCCTTTTGAGGCGTTTCTTCTTGAGGCTTTGTCAGATTTTCAAGTCACAGTGCCAGAGCTGGGCGTAATCAAAGCTTCAGAGCCGCCGATTGTGATTTTGACCTCTAACCGAACCCGCGAGGTGCATGATGCGTTGAAGCGCCGCTGTCTGTATCACTGGGTCGATTACCCAGGGTTCGAGCGTGAGATGGAAATATTGTGTGCGCGGCTGCCAGAGGTGAACGCTCAATTAAGCCGTGAGGTGGTGGCTTTCATCCAAAGGCTTCGAGACGAAGAGCTGTTCAAGCGACCAGGATTGGCAGAGACCTTAGATTGGGCCAAATGCCTTGTGGCGCTGGATGTTGTGGCGCTGTCGCCTGATGTGATCACAGACACCATTGGCGCGGTGCTCAAATATCAAGATGACATTACTAAAATCACTGGCGGACCTGCTACGCGTATACTGGAGCAGATTAGGCAAGATATGCAGGCGCTGTAATGGCAGATGCTGTTGGAAGGCTTCCGGATAACATTGTATATTTTGGCCGCGCCTTGCGACGGGCCGGGGTTCCGGTGGGAACGGCACAAATACTTGAGGCATTGCGCGCGGTGCAATTGGTCGGTTTCACCAAGCGGCAGGATTTTCACACCACCCTACGGGCGATGATTGTAACCCGACCCGAGCATCTGTTGATATTTGATCAAGTCTTCGCGATGTTTTGGCGTGATCCTGATTTTTTGGAAAATATGATCACCAACCTTTTGCCTGTAATCACGGCACCGCCGGTTGAGAGGCCGATGAAACCGGCGCAAAATAGGGCCGCTGAAGCCATGGCGGCCGGTGGGGGCAAACCGCGTGATGCGCCTCCCACAGAGCAATTGGAAATGGATGCGCAGTTTTCTCATTCAGATATGGAAAAACTGATGCAAAAAGATTTTGAGGCGATGCATGCCGCCGAAATTCGCCAAGCCGAACAGGCCATTCGAAGCCTTCGATTGGATCTGCCGCAACTGGCGGGGCGGCGTTATGAGCCGGCGGCTCAGGCTTTGCGGATTGACCGACGAAAGGCCCTGCAACAAGCCCGGCGCAGCGGTGGCGAAATCTTTACTTTGGCCAAGCGGCGAGCAAAGCCTCGACAGCTTAATCTGGTGGTGCTCTGTGATATTTCTGGCTCCATGACCCGCTATAGCCGGATGATGATGCATTTTGTCCATTCCTGCGCGCAGGCGCGTGGATCGGACTGGGCCGCGGTGCATGCGTTCACCTTCGGCACCCAGCTGCAGAATATTTCGCCACATCTGAGCATTAAAGACCCTGATGCTGCGCTGGCGACGATTGGCCAACATGTGCAGGATTGGGAGGGTGGCACACGCATCTCGGCAAGCCTTGGGACGTTCAATCGTGACTGGGCCCGGCGGGTTCTGTCTACACCTGCGGTTGTTTTGCTCATCAGTGATGGGCTCGAGCGGTCAGGACTCGCGGAGCTTAAGAGAGAAATGTCCCGACTGGCGTTGCAAACTCGGGAACTGATTTGGCTTAATCCCTTGCTGCGTTGGGACCAATTCTCGCCGCAGGCCGCGGGCATCAAAGCGATGTTGCCGCATGTGTCCTCATTGGTGGCGTGTCACAATCTTGGCAGCCTTAAAGATCTTTCCGAACATTTGAACGGTCGGCGCAGTGTCGATCACAAGGCGCGATTGCTCCGTTTGCTCTGATGAGTGCCGGCTGCCCCATGCGGCGCAGGATTGTGCATCGCGCAGCAGAGATTGATGCCAAGCCAACAGTTCGTTATCACTGTGACAACTCCAACCAATGAGGGGCGCGATGTCTAATTTGCTCAAAAAACCTTTTGGCACCCATGGAAAAGTGCATGAAATCACGACGCAATCTGCGGGTTGGCGCTATGTGGGTTTTTCTCTCTATCATTTGCGCGCCGGCGAGCGCGCTGTGGAGCTGACCGGCGATCGTGAAGTTATTTTGGTCATGGTGGAAGGCAAGGCGAAGATCTCAGGCGGGGGGCAAAACTGGGGGGTTTTGGGCGCGCGAATGTCCGTGTTCGAAAAGACGCCGCCCCATTGTCTCTATCTGCCCAATGACACCGACTGGGCGGCTGTTGCCGAGACTGATTGTGTCATTGCTTTGTGTACAGCGCCGGGCAAAGGCGCCCATGTGGCGCGGCGGATCGGTCCAGAGGGCATCACGTTGGCGGAGCGGGGCAAGGGTGTGAATACCCGTTACATCAATAATATAGCGATGGAAAATGAAGATTACTGCGACAGTTTGTTGGTGACAGAGGTGTTCACACCGCCGGGACATTGGTCCTCTTATCCCAGCCACCGCCATGATGAAGATGATTATCCGCGGATCACATATCTTGAGGAGACCTACTATCATCGGCTCAACCCTGCTTCGGGCTTTGGGGTGCAGCGGGTCTATACGGATGATGGGCAATTGGATGAGACAATGGCGGTTAAAGATGGGGATGTGGTCTGTGTGCCGCGCGGCCACCACCCCTGCGGTGCGCCACATGGCTTTGAGATGTATTACCTCAACGTCATGGCTGGACCGCTGCGCAAGTGGCGATTTGTGGCGGCGCCAGAGGTGGAATGGATCATGGAGCGCGATGGTTAGGCTATGATTTATTTGGCTTCAGATCAAAGTGAGGATTGCTGGGCCAAAAAATAGGCATATTCCAACCAGCATGCCCCAAACGACTTTGCGTGTGATATAAGCCGTGGCGACCGCGGCGCCCGAAGCCGTCAGGTGTATCAAAGTAACTCCATCCGCAGCATCCGTGGGCCAGAGCACCAGTGGAGCCACCATTCCCGGTAGCACAGCCACGGGGGTGAAACGCAGCATGCGCTCGATCAGCGGGGCAATGCGCTTTGAACCGATCAATCCTAGGAACGAGAAGCGAATGGCGAATGTGCCCATTGCCATGAGAGTAATGATCAGCCAGATTTCGAACTCTGTATAATTCATACTCTGTGTTCCATAAACGTTTCAACAAAAACCCCTGTTGCCATTGCGCAGGTCGCTGCTATCAAAAGCCCACTTCCCGCTGGCAGGCTGGCTAGGGCAAGGGCGGCGACAACGGAGACGCCGGCAGCTGCCATATGGGCCAAAGATTTCAGCATTGGTGCAACAGTGGACAAAAAAGCCAGTGGCAATATGAATGATGCCTCCCAATCGGCGGGCACCCAGACGCCGACCTTTGCGCCGATAAATGTAAAAAAACACCAAAATGGAGCTATTATCAAAGATACACCAAAGAAATAAGCTATACGTGACTGCAGGGTCATATCGGGATAATCTTCGTATCTAGCCACAGAGAGAACGTAGCTGTGGTCAAAGTTCAAATAGCCAACGCAGGCCCTTTGCCATAAAGGGGCGTGGCCCAAATGAGGCGCAAGTGCGGCTGAATACATTGCCATACGCAGATTCACCGCCAGAGCCGCGGCCAGAATGAACCCAATTGCGGCATTTTCCAGCATTAACTGTAGTGCTGCAAATTGTGATGCGCCAGCTATAACGAGGATTGAAAAGCTCAAAGTTTGCGCCAAGCTCAATCCGGCCTCGATAGCGACTACTCCGAATAGGGTGGCGAAGGGAACAACCATAGCGATGTAGGGCAATACATCTGTAGCTCCGGTCCAAAAGGCAGATCGTTCTGAGTAACGGGTCATTGGCTTAACCTTTTTGGAAGAAATTTGAATGTTTTGCAGCAGATTGGCGCTTGAGCTCTAGGCCACACTGGCCGTGTCGCGAATTAATTTCCAATTGACTGCATCCAACAACGCCTCAAAGCTGGCGTCAACGATATTGGCGGAAACGCCGACGGTGGCCCAGCTGCGCCCTTTGCTGTCTTCGCAGTCGATCACCACGCGCGTCACTGCCTCTGTGCCACCCTGGGTGATACGAACTTTGTAATCTGTCAAATTCATGTCATCGATCATCGCCTGATAAGGGCCAAGGTCTTTGGCCAGAGCCTTGGAGAGCGCATTCACAGGGCCCCGGTCGTTGCCCAGCTCGTCCAACGACTCGCTGACGGACATTTTCTTTTCGCCGTTAATCCGCACCACAACCAATGCCTCTGATAAAGAGATCATGCGATTGTATTTATTTTTGCGCCGCTCTACCGAGACTTTGTAGCGTTTGACTTCAAAAAAATCTGGACATAGTCCTAATTCCCGCCGCGCCAATAACTCAAAGCTGGCTTGTGCAGTGTCGTAGGAATACCCCTGTGCTTCGTGCTCTTTGACCAGTTCCAAAATACGCCCCAGTGCTGGGTCGTCTTTTTCAACGATCAAATTGGCCTCTTTGAGGCGTTTGCGTAGGTTGGATTGCCCGGCTTGGTTCGACATGGGGATGTCGCGTTGATTGCCGACCAACGCCGGATCGATATGTTCATAGGTGACAGGGTTCTTAAGAATGGCACTGGCATGCAGGCCGGCCTTATGGACAAATGCGCTGGCTCCAACAAAGGCGGCCTGCGGCGCTGGTATTCGGTTGAGAATGTCGTCCAGCACCCGCGAGGCGCGTTTTAAGTCCCGCAAAGCCTCATCGGTGATGCCGATCTCATAGTGCGACCGATAGGGCTCTTTCAACTTGAGGATTGGCAGAAGCGAGGTGAGGTTTGCATTGCCGCATCGTTCGCCCAACCCGTTCAACGTTCCTTGGATCTGCCGTGCCCCGGCATCTATGGCGGCCAGGGTATTGGCCACAGCGTTTTCTGTATCGTTATGGGTGTGAATGCCCAAATGATCCCCCGGCAGCCCTGCGGCGATGACTTCCTGCACGATTTGTCCGACCTCGGCCGGCAAGGCGCCGCCATTGGTGTCGCAAAGGACGATCCAGCGTGCGCCTGCTTCAAAGGCGGCTTGGATGCATGCGCGTGCATAGTCGGGATTGGCCTTATAGCCATCAAAGAAATGCTCTGCATCAAAAAGGGCCTCCCGACCCTGGCTGACGAGGTGCTCAATTGAGCGGGTGATGTTTTCAATATTTTCGTCTAAAGCGATTCCAAGTGCGGTTTCGACATGAAAATCATGGGTTTTACCGACAAGGCAGACCGCCGCTGTATTGGCATTGACCACAGCGTTTAGGGCTGTGTCATTTTCGGCGGAATGTCCGGCGCGTTTGGTCATACCAAAGGCTGTGAAGGTGGCGCGGAGCTTGGGTTTACTGTCGAACCAGGCGCTATCGACCGGATTGGCACCGGGCCACCCGCCCTCGATATAATCAACGCCCAGCGTGTCTAAGGTCGCCGCGATTTGCTGTTTTTCCACGAGTGAAAATTGCACCCCCTGCGTCTGTTGCCCGTCTCTCAAGGTGGTATCATAGACATATAGGCGTTCTTTGGTCATGAGGGGCTCCGCTTTAAGCGCATAAAACCAGCGCAAGGCAAAAGGTCAACCCCGCGGCGGCGGCACTTGGCCCTAACGCTGCACCATGAGCGTATTGAGTCCATGGAAATGGTAGCTATTGGCATAGGTTGGCGTTTCGCTGATGTGCATATTCGGGCAGCGCTCAAAGAGTACTTGTAAACCGAGTGAAATTTCCAGCCGGGCAAGCGGCGCGCCAACGCAAAAATGCAACCCCGCACCGAAGGATTGATGCGTGGCCGTCTTGCGGTGTGGATCAAACACATGGGGATTCTCAACAAAAGCGGGGTCGTGATTGGCTGCGGCCAAGAGGCATGCCACCTCTTGACCCTTGTGAATGTCAAAGCCAAAACATCGGGTGTCTTCATAAGCAAACCGGGTGAAGAGATGCAGCGGCGGGTCGAAACGCAAGACTTCTTCGACCAATTGCGGTGTCACCTTACGATAGGTGCTTGGCAGGAGCGTTTTGAGCGCATTGCCTAGCGTATGCACCGTGGCCTCATGGCCGGCGTTGAGCAACAATATGCAGGTTGAGACTAACTCGGCGCCGGTGAGTTTTTCGCCCGCTTCTTCGGCAGAAATAAGATTGGACAACAGATCGTCGCGTGGCTCGCTGCGCCGGTGGGCGATGTAGCTGTCGAGGAAGGCGGTAAACTCCAGCGTTGCCTGATTGGCGGCAACTTCCGTTTCATAGCTGCGGTTCGATTGATACATGGCCACCATGGCATTGGACCAGCTGAGCAGATCTGAACTGCGATCGGTGGGTACGCCTAAGAGTTTGGCAATTATATGCACGGGGAGGGGGCGGGCGAAGGCGTTGAGGAAATCAAAAGGTTGTGTGGGAAAAGCATCGATTAGACTGTGGCACGTATCTGTGATCTCCGTTGTCATGGCAGCCACTTTTTTGCTGGTAAAGGCGCGTAAAACCAAACCGCGCAATCGGCCGTGGCGCGGTGGCTCAAGCTCAAGCATCGAGTGGCTCTCATTGGCTTGCCAGTCGACGAGATGGGCAGGGCATTGTGGCGCCGTCAAGGCCTCGCGGCCAAACTTGCGGTTGGTCAGCAGCCCGCGCACCGCCCGGTAGCTCACGGCAGCTGGCATTTGATAGTCATCCCACCACACCAGATCTCCCATGGCGCGTGCGCGGTCATAGGCGGGATAGGGATCTTGAATAAAGCTGGGATTTGTTGGTGATTGTTTGAATGTTTGCATGTCGTTATGACAGCCCAAAAGGAGTGAGCTGGCAAGAGTGTTAAGAGTGTTTCTCAATCTGAGTCAAAAACAACGAATGCTCCTTGTTTTTTCGCCACCGCGAGATACAGTTATCGTCACGCCGGACAAACCGGTTAAACTGGGAGGATACCATGAAATACTTTACTACGGCCGCGGCCGCTGTTGCACTGTCGCTTTCTGCAAGCTCAGCTTTTGCTGCCTGTGATGCTGGAGAGATTGTCATTAAGTTTAGTCACGTTACAAACACAGACAAGCATCCGAAGGGCATAGCGGCCACATTGCTTGAACAACGCGTTAACGATGAGATGAACGGCAAGGCCTGTCTTGAAGTGTTCCCGAACTCCACGCTTTATAACGACAATCAAGTTTTAGAAGCTTTGTTGCAAGGTGATGTTCAGTTGGCGGCACCCTCTTTGTCCAAGTTTGAGCAGTTTACAAAGAAATTCCGCATTTTTGACCTGCCGTTCATGTTTAAGAACATCAATGCGGTTGATGAGTTCCAAAACTCAGAAACCGGTCAAGCGATGAAGCAATCTATGACAAAGCGGGGCCTGCTTGGCCTAGCATTCTGGCATAACGGTATGAAGCAAATGTCAGCAAACGTGCCATTGAATGTGCCATCTGATGCAAATGGATTGAAATTCCGTGTTCAGAACTCTGACGTCCTAAAAGCACAAATGGCTGCGATGGGTGCGTCCCCTCAGCCGATGGCGTTCTCTGAGGTTTATGGTGCGTTACAAACTGGCGTTGTAGATGGACAAGAGAATACTTGGTCTAACATTTACGGTAAGAAGTTCTTCGAAGTTCAGGACGGCACCACAGAAACGGATCATGGTATCATCGACTATTTAGTGGTGACGTCTACTGATTTCTGGGATGGCTTACCTGCCGACGTTCGTGACCAGATGGCGACCATTCTTGACGAGGTGACCGCGGCAAGGAACGCAGAGTCCACTGCTGTAAATGCAAGTAACAAGCAAGCAATCCTAGATGCTGGAGGTGTAGTTCGCACTTTGACAGCGGATCAGCGTGCTGAATGGGTTAAAGCCATGATGCCTGTTTGGGATCAGTTTGTAGGGGACGTTGGCCAAGAGAACATTGACGCTGCACAAGCGATCAACGCCAAACATTAAGCGTTTAAACGCGTGACTATGGCCCGCAAATCTGCGGGCCAAATGTTTCTTGATAGGACACCTCGCCATGTCATCAAATGCTCCTGCGCCACGGTCAAGGCTGGGCCATTGGATCAACGAATTTGAAGAAACAGTCATTGCTGTTCTCCTGGGCCTCATGACTTTGATTACCTTCGCGAATGTTGTTTTGCGCTATGGGTTCAACACTGGCTTGATTTGGGGTTTAGAGGCGACAACATTTTTGTTTGCTTGGTTGGTACTCTTCGGTGTCAGCTATGCGGTGAAAGTCACCGCGCATTTGGGAGTCGATGCACTCATCAATATTTTTGCACCGAAAACCTGCCGCATTCTGACGCTGATCGCTGCTGCGGTTTGCGTTGTCTATGCTGGCTTGCTGATGAAAGGGGCTTGGGACTATTGGGCCAATTTCGCCAATTTGCCTCAGACCACTGGCCGTTGGTTTCCAACAGGCTTTGAAGAGATGAAACGCACCTCTTATCGCGGATGGTATGAGGTCATTGATATCGCATTTCCCGACTGGTTGCGGTGGATCCAACCGTTTATGAATGATGGCGATGATTACGAAAAAATTCCACGGTTCATTCCTTATGCGATCTTACCAATTGGGATGGCGCTGCTCTTGTTCCGATTTGTCCAAGTCTTAGTGCGTTTGCTACTCGGCCAAGAGGCCAGCTTGATTGTTAGCCATGAGGTTGAAGAGGCTGTGGCTGAAGTTAAACACCTTAACGCTAGGGACTAGCTGCATGGAAGTCGCAATTTTATTTGCTGTCGTTGTTGGTCTGATGCTCATCGGTGTGCCCATTGCGGTCAGCCTCGGCATGGCGTCGATCTTGTTTTTGCTGGCCCTTGGCGATACTTCGCTGGCATCTATTGCGCAGACATTTTTTCAAGCAATGGCAGGCCACTATACCCTGCTGGCCATTCCTTTCTTCATTTTGGCCTCTAGCTTTATGTCCACGGGTGGGGTCGCGCGGCGTATTATACGCTTTTCGGTGGCCTTGGTCGGGCATGTGCCGGGTGGGTTGGCGATTGCGGGCGTTTTTGCCTGTATGATGTTTGCCGCATTGTCGGGCTCTTCGCCGGCGACGGTTGTTGCGATTGGCTCTATCGTTATCGCGGGCATGCATCAGGTTGGTTACACGAAAGACTTTGCGGCTGGCGTGATCGCGAATGCCGGAACATTGGGCATTTTGATTCCCCCCTCAATTGTGATGGTGGTTTATGCGGCGGCGGTGGAAGTGTCCGTAGGCCGCATGTTCCTCGCGGGTGTGTTGCCAGGCCTTCTGGCCGGCTCCATGTTGATGATTACCATCTACATTATGGCGCGGGTAAAAAACCTGCCAAAGGGGGACTGGCAAGGCTGGGATGAGGTTGCGGCCGCAGTCCTAGATGCCGCCTTTGGATTGGTGCTGATCGTAATCATTCTTGGCGGGATTTACGGCGGTATTTTCACGCCAACCGAGGCTGCCGCTGTGGCTTGCGTCTATGCGTTTTTTGCAGCCTTGATGGTATATCGCGATATGGGCCCGCTGCAAGGCAGGGGCTGGTTGCTTGAGGGTGAGCGACGCGCTTTTGGTTTGGGGCTGCGCGTCGTGGCCTTTGCGGTTATTGGCTTCTTGCTGCATGCGTCGCTCGGCAAGGCGGGGGTCTATCCAGAGGGCTGGGGGCTGGTTGTGGCGATCGGTTGGGTTCTGGTCTGCTTTGGCACCGGCTGGGCGATGACCCATTTTGCGGCCCAGCGTAGCCGCGTTGCCTGGCCTGTGATCGTTATGCTTGGCGCCTTGCCGGGTGTGATTTTTGCTTATTGGACGATGGTCTCAATTTTCCAAGGCTTGTCGGACTTCGCTTCAGGGTCGATGCTCGCGTTTGCTGGTACTGGGCTTTTGGCTGTTGTTGCTGGGTTGTTTCTATTCGCGGCCACCGTGGCGCCAGCCATTATTTTCACGTTTTCGCTGCATGGAGCGGCCCGCGAGGGGGAAGACACTGCATTTGGCACCAGTCTTTTCGGCGGGGCCAAGGCAATGAGCCGAGGTGTCATAGAAGCGATAGTTTATTTGCCTGCTGCGGTTGTGCATAAAGACACCCGCAAAACATTGTTTGAGTCGGGGAAACTCACAGTGACTTTGATGTTCATCATCGCCAATGCGCTGATCCTCAAGCATGTGTTGACGGATGAGCAAATCCCGCAGCACATTGCCAGCGCCATGCTGTCTGCAGGTTTTGGACCGATTATGTTCTTGGTGATCGTCAATGTTATCTTGTTGATTGGCGGGCAATTCATGGAGCCATCGGGGCTTTTGGTTATCGTTGCGCCCTTGGTCTTTCCAATTGCTATTGAGCTGGGCATTGATCCGATCCATCTGGGCATCATCATGGTGGTTAATATGGAGATTGGCATGATTACCCCGCCCGTGGGGCTCAATCTATTTGTGACCTCTGGCGTGGCGAATATGCCAATGATGTCCGTTGTGCGCGCGGCCTTGCCCTTTTTGGCGGTACTATTCGTTTTCTTAATTTTGATTACCTATGTACCTTGGATATCTACGGTCTTGCCAAATGCGATGATGGGACCTGAACTGATTGTGAAATGATACGGTAGATGAATTAAAGGCTATAATGATGGATCCGGTGACACTGACAAATGAAATGATCGTTGTGCTGACGGTGCTCTTTGTGACGGTTACATTGTTCATCACAGAAGCCTTTCGCATTGATTTGACAGCAATCCTCACCATGCTGGCGCTGGGTCTGCTCAGTCAACTGCCCGGCCTTGGCAATCTTGCCGATACCTCGCGATTGTTTGACGGCTTTGCCTCGAACGCGGTGATATCGATCATTGCCGTTATGATTATTGGGGCAGGGTTGGATAAGACCGGTTTGATGTCCAAAGTCGCTAGCTATATTCTGAAACTCGGTGGGGCGAAAGAAACCCGGATTGTGCCAATCATTTCCGGTGCGGTTGGAGTCATTTCATCTTTTATGCAAAATGTTGGGGCTGCGGCGCTGTTTTTACCGGTGCTCAGCCGCATTTCTGTGCGGGCAGAATTGCCGATGTCTCGGCTTTTGATGCCAATGGGGTTTTGCGCCATTTTGGGTGGTACGATCACAATGGTGGGCTCGTCGCCGCTGATTTTGCTTAATGATCTTATGGGTGTTGCCAATGCTGGATTGCCAGACAATCTGCAGATGCGCCCTTTTGAGCTTTTTGATGTCACGCCGATCGGTCTATCGTTGATCATAACTGGGATCTTATATTTCATGCTCTTCGGGCGATGGATTTTACCGCGGCGAGACGGCACGGGTGAGGGCACATCGGCGCAATCGATGCTTGATTACGTCAAAGCTGTTTATGGGCTCAAAGCTGTAATCTTTGAGGTGAAAGTGCCGGATGGCAATATACTTATTGGTCATCGATTGGCCGATATCATGGATGCGCATCACATTTATATTATCGGCACAGATTATCGTGGTCGCCAAGTTGTGGCACCTATGGCTCCAACACAGATCGAGGCACCCTGCCGCTTGGCTATATTGGGCCGCCGGCGCGTGGTGGAAGAATTTGCCGAAATCTATGGCTTGGAAATTCTACCGCAGCTTGACAATTTTTCTGACAATTTTGCCGCGACCCACGCAGGTGTGGCAGAGATCGTCGTGCCGCCCGGTTCGCCTGTGATTGGCAAAACGCCTGGGCAGATCCGCTTTCGCGCCACCCATGGCCTGTCCTTGCTCGGCATTCACCGCGGGGAGGAAACCTTAACCCATGTGGAAACCCCCGATCATGCTGCGACGCGTCTCACGCATGTGCCGCTATTGGCGGGTGATACTTTGGTAGTGCATACGAAGTGGCAATCCCTGACTCGACTGAGCCGCAACCGCGATTACGTCGTTGTAACTTCTGAATACCCGCGCGAAGAGGTGCGGCCGCAAAAAGTGAGCTGGGCTTTAGTCTTCTTTGTCCTGGCGATTGCAATGATTTTGCTGACCGATATTCGCCTGTCTCTGTGCCTCTTGACCGGCGCGGCGGGCATGATCGTGTCGCGTGTCCTGTCCATAGATGAAGCCTATGAGGCCGTGAGCTGGAATACAGTGTTTCTATTGGCCAGTCTTATCCCACTAGGGGTCGCGGTCCAAACCACGGGCACTGCGGCTTGGATTGCGCAACAGGTTCTCATGCTCTTAGAGGGCTGGCCGATCTGGGGCTTGCAAGTGGGCGTAGCGATTATGGCGACTGTTTTCACCTTGGTGATGTCAAATGTGGGGGCCACCGTGTTGCTCGTGCCCTTGGCCGTGTCCATTGCGGTTGCAGCGGGCGGCAACCCAGCTGTTTTTGCGCTTACTGTCGCCATATCGACCTCAAATTCTTTTTTGATCCCCACCCATCAGGTGAATGCTCTGATTATGGGACCAGGCGGGTATAGAGTTGTTGACTTCGTGCGTTGTGGCGCTGGCATTACAGTTTTGTTTTTGGTCGTCTCTATGCTGATGATGAACTGGTTATTTTAACTCTCGGCTAAGCTGCGCATAATGGGTAGGAAATCTTCCGCTTTGAGGCTTGCCCCACCCACCAATGCGCCATTTACATTGGTGATTGCGAAAATTTCTTGGGCATTGCTTGGCTTTACCGATCCACCGTAAAGGATGGAGATGTCCTGACCCTTGGCAAAGATTGCATGGAGTTGAGCGCGCAAAGCATCGTGGACTTCTGCGATTTCAGCAACATTTGGAACAAGACCCGTTCCAATGGCCCAAATTGGCTCATAGGCAATGATCACCTCGGCATCGTCAGGTAGAGAGCCGGTCAGCTGCGCCAACACGACCTCAATGGCCCGACCGCCGACCCGTTGTTCTTGGCTCTCCCCAAGGCAAATAATCGGAGTAAGCCCGGAATTTAGGGCCGCCCGGGCCTTGTCGCGCACCAAACTGTCGCTCTCGCCATAGCCCTCGCGCCTCTCCGAATGGCCAAGGATGACATAGGACGCACCGCAATCCGCCAGCTGCTCGGCGCTGATATCGCCGGTGAAGGCGCCTGACGGGGCATGGTGGCAATTCTGCCCTCCAATGGCCAATGGTCCAGGCAGGCTGGCCGCGCTGTGTAGCAAATGCGCGGGCGGACATATGATGGCCAAACTGTGAATATCCTGTGCGGCTTCAGCTATGGTTTGGATCTCAGCCAGGTTGGCCTGCGTTCCATTCATTTTCCAGTTTCCAGCAGCGATTTTTTGAGGCATCGGGGATCCTTCCACGGGGCAGTTATTTGTTAAGAATTTTGCAGCAAAGAGCGTCGGGCCCAATCGCAGGCCAGCTCAGGCTCATCCATTGCTGCGCAGGGCAGGGTCCGATAGGGCATGGTGGCACGCGTATTGCTCTTACCATTGTGGATGAATTGCTGCGATCCCTCGGCGGCGAGCTCTTTTTCCAGCGCGCCCTTTGCCTTGATGATCAAAGTGCCAGTGCTGATAATGAGCGCAAAAATTATCCTGTCGGCATAGATCGCTAATCCGCCGAAAATTTTGCGCGTGATCAAAGTGCCGACGCTTGCAAAAAGATCTTTCAAAAAAACTATATCGGCGTCCGAAATGCTCATTTTTTGGCGAAAAGCGTTTCGTCGAATTTGATGCTTTCGCCGCAGCCACAGGCATCAACCACATTTGGGTTTTTGAATTTGAAGCCCGATTCCAACAGGCTGGTTTCATAGTCAATCTCAGTGCCGAAGAGGAACATCTGCGCCATAGGGGCAATCATGACCCGCGCCCCGTTGGTTTCAATCAACTCGTCATGGGTTTCGATTTCATCGACATAATCCATTGTATATTCCATGCCGGCGCAGCCGCCCTTCTTCACGCCAATACGCAAGCCCTTATGGCCTTCGCGGGCCATGAGCTTGGTTATTTGTCCAATCGCGGCTGGGGTGAGGGTCACAGCTTGTTTACCCGGAATACCGAACATGTCTGATCCTTTTCAATCTGCTCTTAACCTAAGAGCGGGCAAAGCGAACTGCAAGAGGAGACATCGAGCAAACTTGCCCTCTGCGATCGAGATGCGGTATTCAGACGGCACGGAGCCCTACATGAAGCCCAATTCGAGTCGTGCCTCATCGGACATCATATCCATGCCCCAAGGGGGCTCCCAGACCAGCTCCACATCCACATGTTTGACGCCGGGCAAGGGTTCAATGGCTTCAGCCACCCAGCCGGGCATTTCACCGGCCACCGGACAGCCAGGAGCTGTGAGGGTCATGGCAATTTTAACCTCGGATTCTTCATTGATATCAACTGTGTAAATGAGGCCTAGATCAAAAATATTAACTGGAATTTCAGGATCATAAACCGTCCGAATACTGTCGACAACATTGTCATACAGCGGGTGATCCGTGCTCGAGGGCGCGATCAATGGTGTACTTTCAACAGGAGACTCGTCCGACATATCATGATCCTTGAGTGTTTTAATAAGGTATAAAGGGGTAGGAGGCTGGGGTAAAGCAATAACCTGAATCCAGGTTGGTGGGTGGTTGGCTTTCGGTGGAAACCATGAATTTTTGACCAATCTCTTGATCCTTCATAAGGATTAGCGCATGGGAGAGCCATGACAAAAAAATTCTCATTCCAATTGCATGCGCGCTCAGGCAAGGCTCGGACTGGCATCATTAGCACCCCGCGCGGTGAGATCCGAACGCCGGCTTTCATGCCCGTTGGAACGGCGGCCACGGTCAAGGCGATGTTGCCAAGCTCTGTGCGGCAAACTGGGGCGGATATATTGCTGGGCAATACCTATCATTTGATGCTGCGCCCGACCGCAGAGCGGATTGATCGGCTGGGAGGGCTGCATAAGTTTATGAATTGGGAGCGTCCAATTTTGACCGATAGCGGCGGGTTTCAGGTGATGAGCCTGTCCAGCCTGCGCAAGATGTGCGAAGACGGGGTGACCTTTAAGTCGCATATTGATGGTTCTAAACATCATTTGACGCCTGAGCGTTCTATGGAGATCCAACGGCTTTTGGGCAGTGATATCGTGATGTGTTTTGATGAATGCCCGGCTTTACCGGCAGAACGCGACGAAATTGCGCGGTCAATGCGTATGTCGATGCGATGGGCCGAGCGCTCGCGCGAGGCGTTCGGCGATCGCCCAGGTTATGCTTTATTTGGGATTCAGCAGGGCGGATTGGATGAGCAATTACGCGGTGAAAGTGCCGATGCGCTCAACGCCATTGGTTTTGAAGGTTATGCGGTTGGCGGCCTGGCGGTGGGCGAGGGGCAAAAGGCCATGTTCGAGGTGCTCGACTTCGCGCCCGATCAATTGCCCGAGGACAAGCCGCGATATTTGATGGGTGTTGGCAAGCCAGATGACATCGTGGGCGCAGTGAAGCGCGGCATTGATATGATGGACTGTGTTTTGCCAAGTCGTTCCGGTCGCACAGGGCAGGTCTTTACCCGCCGGGGTGTGGTTAACATCAAAAATGCGCGTCACCAAGATGACCCACGGCCCTTGGATGAGGCCTGCAGCTGCCCAGCCTGCAGCAATTATTCGCGCGCCTATTTACACCATGTTTTCCGCAGTCAGGAAATTATCAGCTCTATGCTTTTGACCTGGCACAATCTGCATTATTTCCAGGAGATTATGCAGCAGATGCGCGACGCGATTGCAGCGGATGATTTTGGTGGGTTTGAAAGCCAGTTTCATGCGCAGCGGGCTTTGGGCGATCTTGAACCGCTGTCGTAAAGGGGCATTTAGGGGGCTAATGTGATGCGCAGCCTTGCGGGATAGGCATAGCGGTCTTTGCTTCGATCACGCAGGGAAATTGTGGCGTCGATGCGCAGTCCACCGCTGCCCACTGTGAGCCGCCCCCCTTCGTTTTTTTGTGCAGATTGATTGATGGCATCGAGTGTAAAGCGCGCCGCAAGATTTGTACTCGGCAGATGGCAATATCCATTGATTGACGCCGGCGTACCTTTGTAGAGTGGCACACGTACTTGCGCAGGTGTTTGAAAGGTGGCCGATAGACGCTGATCTGGCGTGAATATCTGGCAGCGCGCGCCCGGCCGCTCTTCGCGATTGCCTGCTACGAAGCTGCGCACCGTAATCACATCAAACCGAAGCGGCTGGGCCGTGATCTTAGCATTTGGACTGCGGGCATCTGCAATGTAATCGGCAATAGGCAAAGGTGGCGCACAGCTGGCCAGTGTGGAGAGTAGCGCAAGACTGAGGGCAAATATCCGCATTGTGGCACCTTTTGAGATTGGACAATGCTATCGCGGGTCACTGGTACCTGCAAATGGAATGTCTGGATGATTTAATAGGTACTGGCGTTGCAATAATTAAACTTATCTAAGCAGCACCGCTTGTACTTCGCGAATTGTACAGGCAGGTTGCACAGGGTCTTGAAATTGAGGCAGGCGCGCCCCAGTTATATAAGTATATCGGGGTCGAGCAGATTGCCGGATTGGGATTCGCTCTATGCCTGCCACAGTTAAGGAACGAGAATGACTTTGAATTTAGCCGAAAGCTACCCTGTATTGCCGCTGCGCGACATCGTTGTGTTCCCACACATGATCGTGCCTCTGTTTGTTGGGCGCGATAAATCTGTTCGCGCGCTTGAGCAAGTAATGACGCAAGACAAGCAAATTTTGCTCTCTTCGCAGCGCGATCCTGTGGAGGATGATCCCTCTGAAGATGGGATTTTTCGGGTTGGTGTTTTGGCTAATGTTTTGCAGCTGTTGAAACTTCCTGATGGGACAGTCAAAGTTCTGGTCGAAGGCAGGTCCCGTGTACAGATTGATCGCTTTATTGAAAATGAGTCCTACTTTGAAGCCGAGGCTCAGCTTTTGGAGGAGACGCACGGCGACGAGGACATGGTCGCAGCCCTGGTGCGGTCTGTGTCATCCGAATTTGAGTCTTATGCTAAAGTCAAGAAAAACGTACCTGAGGAGGCGCTTTCTGCCATTGCCGAGACGCGCAATTCCAGCAAGCTGGCCGATTTGGCCTCTGGACATCTTGGTGTCGAGGTTGAGGAAAAGCAGGAGCTACTGGAACTGCTCTGCGTGGCGGACCGCTTAGAAAGAGTCTACGGTCTTATGCAGGGCGAAATGTCCGTGTTGAAAGTTGAGAAAAAGATCAAATCGCGGGTCAAAACTCAAATGGAGAAGACCCAGCGCGAGTATTATTTGAATGAGCAAATGAAAGCCATTCAAAAGGAATTGGGCGATGGAGAAGAAGGCGAAGGCGAACTGGCTGAGTTGGAGGCCAAAATAGCAGAAACGAAATTGTCAAAGGAAGCCTCTGACAAAGCGGCAGCGGAGCTGAAGAAGCTCAAGAATATGTCCCCGATGTCCGCAGAAGCGACGGTCGTGCGCAATTATCTTGATTGGATGCTGTCGCTGCCTTGGGGCGTGCGTAGCCGCGTTAAGAAAGACCTTCTCAAAGCACAGAAGACCTTGGATGACGACCACTACGGTTTGGAGAAAGTCAAGGAACGCATTATTGAATATCTTGCTGTGCAACAGCGTTCGCGCAAATTGAAAGGGCCCATCTTGTGTTTGGTGGGCCCTCCCGGCGTCGGGAAAACTTCGCTCGGAAAATCAGTTGCCAAAGTTACGGGGCGCGAATTTATTCGTATTTCTTTGGGTGGGGTGCGTGATGAAAGCGAAATTCGTGGTCACCGCCGGACTTACATTGGATCCATGCCTGGTAAAATTATCCAAGCGTTGAAAAAGGCCAAAACCACCAATCCGCTGATCCTGTTGGATGAGATTGACAAAATGGGTCAAGATTTTCGCGGTGATCCCGCCTCTGCGATGTTGGAGGTGTTGGACCCCGAGCAGAACGCAACCTTCGTCGATCATTATCTGGAAGTGGAATATGACCTGTCGGATGTGATGTTCTTGACCACGTCTAACAGTTATAACATGCCAGGCCCATTGCTGGACCGCATGGAAATCATTCCCCTGGCGGGCTACACTGAACAGGAAAAAGCTGAGATTGCGCATCGTCACCTGATCCCTAAGCAGGTGAAAAACCATGGGCTGAAGGCCTCTGAATTCGCTTTGGAACCTGATGCGCTGCAAGAGATGATCCGCACCTATACCCGCGAGGCGGGTGTGCGTAATTTGGAGCGTGAGATTGGCAAGTTGGCGCGCAAAGCTGTGACCAAAATTATCAAGAAAGAGGTTGAGAACGTCAAAATTTCGGTCGAAAGCTTAGATGACTATCTCGGCGTCAAAAAATACCGTTATGGTTTGGCAGAAGAGGATCACCAGGTGGGGGTCGTGACAGGGTTGGCCTATACCAGTGTGGGCGGCGATTTGCTGCATATCGAAGCGCTGCGCCTGCCGGGCAAAGGCAGGATGAAGACCACTGGGACTCTGGGCAATGTGATGAAAGAGAGCATCGATGCGGCCAGCTCCTATGTGCGGTCAATTTCACCCCAGATCGGGGTCAAACCGCCCCGGTTTGACAGGATGGATATCCATGTGCATGTACCCGAAGGAGCGACACCAAAGGATGGCCCATCTGCGGGGCTGGCTATGGTGACCTCGATTGTCTCTGTGTTGACGGGCATTCCAGTGCGCAAAGATATCGCCATGACCGGCGAGGTGACATTGCGCGGCAATGCCCTACCGATTGGTGGGTTGAAAGAAAAGCTCTTGGCTGCTTTGCGCGGCGGTATCAAAACCGTGCTGATCCCAGCTGAGAATGAGAAAGACCTACGCGATTTGCCCAAAAGCGTCACGGATGGTTTGGAGGTTATTCCCGTAAGCCATGTGTCAGAGGTGTTGAAACACGCTTTGATATCTTCCCCTGAGTCGATTGATTGGGATGAGGCCGCAGAGGATGCAGCCGCGGCCGCTCTTGCGGCCGAGCGAGGCAGCGCCGCTGGCCTGACTGCTCATTGAGTAAGGTCCAAAGGCGCTTCGGTGGGCGAACTGGAGCGTCTTTAACGCCGTCGGTCTCCTGCGGAGTATGCGAGGCAGTGGGTGCGCCATGAGCGCCGCTCCGGTTATCGCCACATTTCCTGAAGTTCTGGTGCTGCGCCACGGGCAAACGGAGTGGAATGCCGCTGGGCGCCTGCAAGGCCATCTTGACAGCCCTTTAACAGAAACTGGCGTGCGTCAAGCACAATGCCAGAATGAAGCTTTGCTGCATTATAATCTCGGTGGGTTTCGTTTTATTACAAGTCCACAGGGCCGTGCGCGCAAGACTGCGCAAATTGCCTTGGCGGGGATTGAGGCCGAAATCGAAACCTCTGAGGAGTTGAAAGAAATGAACATGGGCCAATGGTCTGGAATAACGCGCGCCGAGATTGCCGCAGAGCGAAAAATTCGCGTGCAGGATCTTGGAGAGCTGCAGGTTTATGATTGGGTCCCCGGCGGTGAAAGCACAGCGCAGCTTTTTGCTCGCTGCGCAGGATTTTTGGTCCAGCTGACTGGACCCACGGTTCTGGTGACCCACGGGATGACGTCGCTCTGTTTGCGCCTATGCGCACTCAGCTGGGGGCTTGATCGGCTGGCAGATTTACCAATAAAGCAGGGGGTGGTTTACCGTGTCAAAGCCGGCCATCATGATGAGTTATAAAAAACTGAAAAAACCGCTTGCTCCCCAGGCTTGCCCGATCTATATCGCGGCTACAGGGTCGTTAGCTCAGTTGGTAGAGCGCTTCGTTTACACCGAAGATGTCGGGAGTTCGAGCCTCTCACGACCCACCATATAACCCCTAAAGATAAAAGTATAATACGTTATTTCAGGTACCTGAATGACCGAATGGACAATGCTTTAGACAAAACTTTTGGTTAATCCTAACCTGCGTGTATGCTCAGAAACGTAAATAATAATTCCTACACATATCCTGCAGCCAGACTAAATCACATCGAAGGCAAGTGGTATGTGTTAGTCAGTGTCCCTGCACACTTGCGTCATATGTTTCCTAACCAAAGAGATCTAAGGCGCTCCACAGGCACAGACGATGAGAGTTTGGCTAAACGAAAGTAACATGCGCTTGCTCAAGAGATATATGATCTTTCCAACCAGCGGCAACGGGAAGAAAAGGTAAAGCATTTCAGCGTTAATGATGCTTTTGCGGCGGATACCATCTTTAGTTTGGCCACTGTTTTTAAGCACCGTAACAGACCCGACTTAAGGCCTAGCACTGACTACCACATTTTATCCGCTTTTAAGCAGAGCTGTGACACCTATGCTGGTATTATTCTTAATCAGGCAGTGAAGGAAGAATTGCCAGAGCTAACTAAACTTATTGGCGGCGATTTGTCTCTTGAAGAAATACGTGAACGCATGAGTGCCTTGAACTCAAAGTCACAGTATTCGATGCTAAATAATGGTGTGGCTGGTCGTTACACGATGGAGCCTGTTCACACTTTCTGGCGGGATTTATTGATCAATGCAGCACGAGAGCAAGGTCTGCTTAAACCAAAGATCGAGCTGTTTACAGGCCCAAAAGCGGATTTAGCTCTGATAAAGGGGCAAATACAGATAGATCATCCATCACTGCGGCGATTAACCAATGAACCTGCCGAACCTATCAGCTGGCCAGCACGAATAGTTCCTACGGCGGCTCTGACCTGTAGCTCCGTGATGCCTGAATACCTTGAACAGGTTGAACGAGATACCCCGCTTGAAGACACAAAAAGAAAGAAGAAGCACTGGGCCAAACAATTCCTAGACTTGATGGGTGATTTAGAGGTCACAAATATAAAACCCAAACCTGCCTATGATTACCTTGATAAGGTTCTGGCTGAAAATCCAGAGCGCTCTAACAAAACCTTAAAGAATTACATCTGGGGTGTTCAGGGCTTGCTGAAATACTTTGTTCAGTGGGACTATATCCAGTCAAATCCATTCCGTGACCTAGACCTCAATAAAGTTGGTAAACCATCAGAAGAAACCTATCCGTTTGAGATGTCTGAACTGAAGGCGATTTTTGCTCATGACTGGAACCCTTAAGATAGACTTTTGCTTTCAATCCTAGCTACCACTGGGATGAGGCCCTCTGAGGCTGGGAACTTAACTTGGGAACGCTTTAACGATACGGAGCATGAGCGTATTAGTTATTTCACGACTATGGACACCACTGAAGAGAAGGTGCGGGTAAAGAACGCTGGATCAAAGCGGCTCGTACCTTTTCATCCTGATCTACAGCTTCCAGAGCGCTCAACAGGTCGCTTGTTTGACTATGAAAAAAAAGAGGACGGCTGTATCTGGTACAGAGATCGGTCACCAAATACTGCCAGCGCCTCGTAGTATTGTTCCATGCCCCAAAAAAATATCCGCAGTTTCCGTAAGACCTTTAAACGGATGTGCAGAGATGCGGGTGTTGGCGAAGCTGTGCATGATGCAATCACTGGACATCGCCAATCTGCTGGTGCTTCTCGTGCCAATTATGGAGGCATGGGTGTACCTGTGATGTTTGAGGCGATCTTGAAGTTAGACATCTCGTTTCTCTACGGATGGCGCCAACGTCTAACCCAACACCCATCCATCGCAACATCGATGAGGCGTAGTATCCAACTACTTGAGTTACCCGTGTAAACGATCTGATACGTGTTGTTACCCTTACCACCTTTGTGGCATCTAGCGTCCTGACGTACCTCGTGGGCTGTGGTGTCGCGTCCAGCGACAGCTCTCAGGTTTGCTAGGTCTAGCAATGTGTGGTGCTTACAGCGGCTGCAGATTATGCTGAATTGGTGTTGTGGAGTCGTGGAAAGTTTGGCCACTTACGTTTCAGTGCTGACGTTTAATAGCTCACAGATAGAAGCAAACTTTGGCACTTGGATGTAAGATACGGCTGCCAACAAGCTTTGCGTTCATGTATGCCGTATTGCAGTTTTGTTCAGGCATGACGGTATTAGTTAAACTATAGCTGCTAGCTTCATCCCCCCCTTGTTTCGGTGCTGTTTGAGGGAGGTCAGAACATCCAATGGGTACCAATGTACCAAGTAACAAAACGATTCTCATCAAAAGAAGCCAATAAAGATCATTTTGATACTTATACAGCACTCTCCTTAATTGTAAACCCTCACGCTCTTACATCATTGCTATTTACGCCTAATCATCAGACATAAGTTTGAGGTGCCTTACCATGCGAAAAAAATAAACCATAAAAGCCAGGCAAACAACGAGCCCCAAAACATCGCCGGTAACGTAACCTAGAACCTCAAAAAATCGGGTAGAGTTAGAAGTTAAAGTTTCCTGTCCGTGGTCAAGTAATACAAGCCCCAACCCATTAAAGATTGACGCTGCCACCCCGCTTAAAACCTTGAGTTTCCAGTCATGGGGCTTGAATGACAAGCTTTTGGTATCTGAGAATAAAAGCTGGACGAATTGCAGGCCAAAGTAACAGCCTGCCAAACTACCTACCGGCGCCTAGAAATCTGTTTCTGTGTGCTCCACCGATAGTAAAATCATCAGGTAGCTTGCCATTAAAAGATAGAAAATCTCTCTCCAACAATAGAAGTGAAGTGCTAGCACTCGAACTCCGTGCGACAAAACAGAAAACCAACTTGAGTGGATGCGCCGCTGAGCAAGAGTTGTTGTAAAGGGAATACATAACCAAATGTGAGAGAGAAGGTCACAATATGAGCAGTAATGACGATTGTAAATGTCAGAAAAACATCTTTCGTGGACTGTAGTGCCCTCGTCAGTAACGCATCGTCAGCTAAGCACTCGGCGCGTAATACCCACGTTTTTCTGTCATCTTGGTGACTTTGCCAGCGGCTTCGAGAGTCTTTAGTGCACGAAACAATGAAGGCCTGGAAAATGTGCTGAGCATCGGGTGAGAAAGAACTGCACCAGTTGTGGCCACCCCTGCCTGCGCGTAGACGTCAGAGAGAGATAAGAGTACTTTTCGCTCTATCTCACTCATATCGGATATACCAAGATCTGCCTCAAGGCCGTTGACCAAAAGCTGCAATTCAGTCAACGTTTTTAGTCTGGATTTCATTGTGCGTGTTCACCTTATCTGCTGTTTATTAGATTTTTATCATGAAAAACCAAGTTAAGAAAGAAATACTTGTTCAACTTTTGGTACAAATCAGTGTTGTGTCAAATCTAAACTTAATACCTTTTAGCCAAGTCCCGTCACCACTCCTGGAGCCTGGGCTGTTTTTTGAAAATCGTGTATGTTTATCAAAAAAAACATAATGCGTTCATTATTTCAAAGGCAATCGATTCGGATGA